>Ga0164243_10000114_pt1 | contig 201750 bp, 176 predicted proteins | sample OricompcompostOP_FD_108781 | JGI IMG/M metagenome (GOLD analysis project Ga0164243, IMG submission 108781) | Organic Plus compost microbial communities from Emeryville, California, USA - Original compost - Organic plus compost (OP) | ecosystem: Engineered > Solid waste > Mixed feedstock >... | reverse complement strand
TACTCGACCGGCGTGAGGGTGATCTGGCGGGGTCTCGACACGTCGCTCCGCTCCTACTCGACCGGCGTGAGGGTGATCTGGCGGGGTCTCGACACGTCGCTCCGCTCCTACTCGACCGGCGTGGGCAGGAGCCGATCCGCATCGTCGCGGCCGGGAGATTCGTTGCCTGCAAGGGATGGCGGACACTGTTGGACGCCTGGCGCCAGATCCTGCCCGAACTCGCCGGTCAGGACTGTCCGCCGGTGGTGCTCGAGCTGGTGGGGCGCGGCCCGTGGCGGACGCGGTTGCTCCGCGAGGCGGCCGGGTTCCCGTCCGGAACGGTTCGGGTGCGCGACGCAGTGCCCCATCGAGAAATGCCGCGCGTGCTGGAGGGAGCACGAGCGTTCGCGCTGCCCGTACGATCGCGATGGCCGGGTCTGGAACCGGAGGGGCTGGGCATGGCGTTCGTCGAAGCTGCCGCCTGCGCGCTCCCGGTGGTGGCCGGGCGATCGGGCGGCACCCCTGAGACGGTGGACCAGGGCCTCAGCGGTTGGTGCCTGGACCCGGATGACACCGCTGCCTGGGCCGAGGCGTTGCTCCGCCTGGTCACTGAACCGGAACTGGCGAGGCGGCTGGGGGCGTACGGGCGAGACCAGGTCGCACCGAGGTTCTCGCAGGTCCGGACTCGCCGTGCGCTGCGAGCAGCACTCGAAATCCCACAAAAATAGTAGAAATTAAATCGCCGGAGTTCTCCCGGGAAATGTCTCGTCATGAGAACACCTGATTTGGAGAATCCGCCGCGAGACGGTAGAAATTTCAACATGTTCGCGGACTGCAGCCTGATGAGCGTGACCCGTCGTCACGTCGATCTGCTGCGTGTTGCCAGCGACCTGATGTGTTGCTGTCGGTGATCCGACGCGTCTGACACGGCCACCCTTGTTCGAGGGTGAGCCACCCGGCGCGTGTCGCCCGGGCATCCGCATCCTCCACATCGCGGCCCCCACGCATGGGCGGCACTCGCCTCGACCTTCCACCCATCGAGCCGAGCGAGACACCCGCAGATGAACACCACACCCACCCAAGCTCCCGCGCGACAGGCCAAACCCAAGCCATCCATGGGGCAGTGGCTGGTCGACGGACATGAGCCGTTGAACGGCAACGAGGTCCTCAAGGCTGCCGATGACGGCCTGAACGTGAAGCAACGGATCATCGACACCTACGCCGAGGCCGGATACGCCGCGATCCCGGCCGACGACCTCACCGGTCGTTTCCGTTGGTACGGGCTGTACACCCAGCGACGCCAGGGGATCGACGGCACCCGCACCTCGAAGCTCGACGCGGACGAACTGTCCGACGAGTACTTCATGATGCGGGTCCGCTGCGACGGTGGTCAGCTCACCACCCAGGCGCTCCGGGTGATCGGTGGCATCTCGACCGAGTTCGCTCGCGACAGCGCCGACATCACCGACCGGCAGAACGTCCAGTTGCACTGGGTCGACATCAAGGACGTGCCGGAGATCTGGCGGCGCCTCGAAGAGGTCGGGCTGCACACCACCGAAGCCTGCGGCGACGTGCCGCGCGTCATCCTGGGCAGCCCGGTCGCCGGCATTGCGGCCGACGAGATCATCGACCCGACGCCGTACATCAAGCAGATCAGCGCTGAGTACATCGGCAACCCGGAGCTGTCGAACCTGCCGCGCAAGTACAAGACCGCACTGACCGGCCATCCCAGCCTCGATGTCGTGCACGAGATCAATGACGTCGCCTTCGTCGGAGTCGTGCACCCGGAACTCGGCCCAGGTTTCGACCTGTGGGTCGGCGGCGGGTTGTCGACGGTGCCGCGCCTGGCCAAGCGACTCGGCGCCTTCGTGCCGCCCGAACGTGTCGTCGAGACCTGGTACGGCGTCACCCGGATCTTCCGCGACTACGGGTACCGCAAGCAGCGCACCCGCAACCGCCTCAAGTTCCTGATGGATGACTGGGGCCCCGAGAAGTTCCGTGAGGTGCTGGAGGCCGACTACCTGGACGCGCCCCTGCCCGACGGACCCGCTCCCGCGCAGGCCACCGGCCCCGGCGACCATGTCGGCGTCCACGACCAGCGCGACGGACGCAAGTACGTCGGCTTCGCCCCGACCGTCGGCCGGGTCAGCGGCGCCATCCTCACCAGGATCGCCGAGCTTGCCGAGGCCGCCGGCTCAGAGCGGGTCCGACTCACCCCACACCAGAAGATCCTGGTCCTCGACGTCGACCCGGACAAGGTTGACGACCTGGTCGCCGGGATGTCCGAGCTGGGCCTGACGTCCAACCCCAGCCCGTTCCGCCGTACCACGATCGCCTGCACCGGCATCGAGTACTGCAAGCTCGCCTTCGTCGAGACCAAGCAGACCGCAGCCGATGCGATCACCGAGCTGGAGAAGCGTCTCGAGGGCCTGGACATCAACCCGCCGGTGACGCTGAACATCAACGGTTGCCAGAACTCCTGCGCCCGGATCCAGACTGCCGACATCGGCCTGAAGGGCCAGATCGTCGCCGATGAGTTCGGCTTCCAGGTCCACCTCGGTGGTGGCCTGTCCTCGAGCGACCGGGACGAGGCCGGCCTGGGCCGTACGGTTCGCGGTCTGAAGGTGGCCGCCACCGAGCTGCCCGACTACGTCGAGCGGGTGGTACGGCGTTGGCTCGCCGAACGCGAGCCGAACGAACCGTTCGCCCAGTGGGTGCATCGCAGTGATGACGAGGCCCTGCGATGAGCACGACGAAGACGCAACTGACACGGAAGCCGTTGCGTGACCGCGACGAGCTGAAGGCGATCGCCCTCGGTGCCCAGGAACTGTTCGCCAGCACGGCGGCGCCTGCTCCCGAGGACGCTGCCGAGGTGCTGGCCTGGGCAGCCGAGGAGTTCGGCGCCGGCCTGGCCGTCGCCTGCTCGATGGCGGCCGACACCGTCGTGGTTGACCTTGCCGCCAAGGCACTTCCGGGCATCGACGTGTTGTTCCTGGAGACCGGCTACCACTTCGCCGACACCCTCGGGACCCGCGCCGAGCTGGCGCACGTGCTGGACGTGAACATCGTCGACGTGACGCCGAAGCAGACCGTGGCCGAGCAGGATGCCGCGCACGGCAAGGACCTGTTCGCCCGCGATCCCAGCCTGTGCTGCCAACTCCGCAAGGTGGAGCCGCTCGACGAAACCCTGGCCACCTACGACGCCTGGATCACCGGGGTACGCCGTGAGGACAACGTGCTGCGGGCCAACACCCCGTTGGTCGACTGGGACGAGCGGCACCAGCTCGTGAAGATCAACCCGGTCGCTTTCTGGAACTTCGACCAGGTGCTGGCCCATGCGGCCGAGCACAAGGTTCCGATCAATCCCTTGCTGGCTGACGGTTACCCCAGCATCGGCTGCGAGCCGTGCACCCGCCGGGTTGCCCCCGGCGAAGACCCTCGCGCCGGCCGCTGGGCCGGCCTCACCAAGACCGAATGCGGGATCCACACATGAGTTCTGTTGAGCTAGGGGGACCCCCTAGGACCCCCGATACGAACGCACACCCTGTTGAGCTAGGGGGACGACCCCCTAGGACCCCCGATACGAACGCACACCCGGCTCAGGACCAGCTGGACCTTCTCGAGAGCGAAGCCATCCACATCATCCGCGAGATGGTGGGCGAGCTGGACCGTCCGGTGGCGCTGTTCAGTGGCGGCAAGGACTCCGTGGTGCTGCTTCACCTTGCCAGCAAGGCGTTCTGGCCGGCGCGGGTTCCGTTCCCGGTGCTGCACGTCGACACCGGACACAACTTCCCGGAAGTGCTGGAGTTCCGCGACCGTACGGTGGAACGGCTCGGCATCCGGCTGGTGGTGGCCTCGGTGCAGGACTACCTCGACGACGGCCGACTGTCCGAGCGGGCCGACGGCACCCGGAACCCGTTGCAGACCATGCCGTTGCTCGACGCGATCGCCGACGGCAAGTTCGATGCGGTGTTCGGTGGGGCTCGCCGCGACGAGGAGAAGGCTCGGGCCAAGGAGCGGATCGTCAGCCTGCGTGACGAGTTCGGTGCCTGGGATCCGCGCAACCAGCGTCCGGAGCTGTGGAACCTGTACAACCCGCGCCACCGGCCGGGTGAGCACGTCCGGGTGTTCCCGTTGAGCAACTGGACCGAGCTGGACATCTGGCGCTACATCGAGCGCGAGAACATCGAGTTGCCGAGCCTGTACTACGCCCACACCCGTGAGGTGTTCCACCGTGACGGGATGTGGCTGTCGGTCGGCCCGTACAGCCAGCCCCGCGACAGCGATGTGGTCGAACAGCGGCTGGTGCGCTATCGCACGGTCGGCGACATGTCCTGCACGGGTGCGGTGGAGAGCGACGCCGCTGACGTCGCCGCGGTGATTGCCGAGGTCGCCGCCACCACCAGCACCGAACGTGGCGCGACCCGCGCCGACGACCGGATCAGTGAGGCCGCCATGGAGGATCGCAAGAAGGAAGGGTACTTCTGATGGTTGACCTGGCACCTGAGCTGAGCGAGGCGTCTCGACTTCGCTCGACGGACGGAACGGGCGCGAAGGGCCTGCTCCGGCTGGCCACGGCCGGCTCGGTCGACGACGGCAAGTCCACCCTGGTGGGCCGCTTGCTGCACGACACGAAGAACGTGCTGGCGGACCAGTGGGCGGCGGTCGAGCGGGTCAGCCGTGACCGTGGTTTCACCGGAACCGATCTCGCACTGTTGACTGACGGTCTGCGGGCCGAACGGGAACAGGGCATCACGATCGACGTCGCCTACCGCTACTTCTCAACGGGGACACGGAACTTCATCCTCGCTGACTGCCCCGGGCACGTGCAGTACACCCGCAACACGGTCACCGGGGCGAGCACCGCTGATGTGCTGATCGTGCTGGTGGACGTGCGGACCGGCGTGGTCGACCAGACCCGACGACACCTGGCCGTCGCGGCACTGTTGCGCGTCCCGCACGTCCTGGTGGTGGTCAACAAGATCGACCTGGTCGACCACGACGAGCAGCGGTTCTCCCAGGTGACCGAGCAGGTGCGCAGCTTCACCGCAGGGCTGGGGTTGGCCGACGTACGGACCATCCCGGTCTCGGCGCTGAACGGCGACAACGTGGTGGAGGCCTCGGCGAACACGCCGTGGTACACCGGGCCCAGCCTGTTGGAACTGCTCGGCACGATCGACCCGGTCCGGGCCGACAAGGACGAGCGGCTGCGGTTCCCGGTGCAGTACGTGCTCCGCCCGCAGAGCGCAGCGGTCGACCCGGCCCACGTCGAGTACCGCGGGTTCGCGGGGCGGATCGCGGCCGGCACCGTCCGGGTCGGCGACGAGGTGGTGGTGCTGCCGTCCGGCAAGCGCACCACCATCACCGGGATCGACACCGCCGACGGCGAGCTGGAGCAGGCCGGGAGCGGTCAGTCGGTGAGCCTGCGGCTGGCTCACGACATCGACATCGCCCGGGGCGACACGATCGTGGCCGCCGAGGGTGCTCCCGGAGTCGTCCGGGAGGCCGACGCGATGATCTGCTGGCTCGCCGAGGTGCCCCTGCGGGCCCGGCAGCGCGTGCTGGTCAAGCACGGGTCCCGTACGGTGCCGGCCATCGTCGCCGAGCTGCACGGCCGGCTCGACCTGGGATCGCTGGAGGCGGAGGCGGTCGACGCCTTCGACCTGAACGACATCGGTCGGGTCAGCCTGAGGCTGGCGCAACCGCTGCCGTTGGAGGACTACGGGCGGTCCCGCGCCGGGGGAGCCTTCGTGCTCGTCGATCCGCAGTCGGGGGGCACCCTCGCTGCAGGCATGGTGCGCTTCAACGGCAACGGGTCGGGCCCCGGCGTGCCGAAGCTCGCCATCGAGTGGGAGATCTGAGATGACCTTCCTGCTCGGCCTCGAGCTGGCCGGGCGTGACGTCCTGGCGGTCGGCGGTGGGCCGGTCTCGGCCCGCCGCGTCAGCGATCTGGTGGCCGCCGGTGCCCGGGTGCATCTGGTCTCGCCCGAGGTGTGTGAGGACCTCGCCGATCTGGCGGCCTCCGGGCAGATCAGCTGGTCCCGCCGTACGGTCGAACCCTCCGACCTCGAGTCGGTCTGGTTGGTCCACACCGCCACCGGGGAGCGGATGGTGGATGCTGGGATCCGGGCCGCCTGTGAACGACGCCGGATCTGGTGCATCGACGCCACGGACGGCGCCGCGACGGCCGCGCGGGTGCCCGCACGGCACGAGGTCGACACCCCGGACGGAGCGGTCCAGATCGCTGTCCTGGCAGGAGATCCGGGCCGTAGCCGTACCGTCGCCGCAGAGGTCTCGGATGCGATCGCCACGGGTCAGATCGACCTGCGCCGGCATCGTCCCCGGGATGCGGCCAGCGGTGGCTGGGTGGCCCTGGTCGGTGGGGGACCAGGTGCTGACGGGCTGCTCACCGAGCGGGCCCGGACACTGTTGCGGGCCGCCGATGTGGTCGTGTACGACCGGCTGGCACCGCAAGGGGTCCTCGACAGCCTGCCGAGCAGCGTCCAGGTGATCGACGTCGGCAAGACCCCGGGACGTCACCCCGTACCCCAGCACGAGATCAACCAGATGCTGGTCGACCACGCCCAGGCTGGGCGCGGCGTCGTCCGGTTGAAGGGCGGGGATCCGTACGTGCTCGGTCGTGGTGGAGAGGAGCGTCTCGCCTGTGAGGCCGCCGGGGTCCGTGTCGAGGTGGTCCCCGGGGTCACCAGCGCGATCGCGGTCCCGGCCGCGGCCGGTATCCCAGTGACCCATCGCGGTGTCGCGACCGGCTTCACCGTGCTGACGGGCCATGCCGACATCCCGGCGCTGCCGACCAGCGGCGACCACACACTGGTGGTCCTGATGGGTGTCGCGACCCTCCCTCGTACGGTCGAGCTGCTGGTGCGGCACGGCCGCTCACTGGAAACGCCGGTGGCCGTCATCGAACGCGGCTGCACCCCCGAGCAGCGAGTCGTCACCGCCACCCTGGCCGACATTGTCGATGCCGTCACCGCAGCCGAGATCGAATCACCGGCGGTGGTCGTGGTCGGTGACGTGGTGAACCTGGCGCACTGATCCTCCCACCGCACTGGGCGTGTCGGTTCGCCGAGGTGGAATCGACTGAGGGGTCAGACGCGGGCCCCGTCGTCGTCGGAGTCGTCCCGATGGTGGGGGATCCGGCTCAGCAACAGGCCGGCCGCGGCCAGTACGGCAACCAACGCGCCCCAGGTCGCCCACCACGGCAGGATCACCCCGACCACGACCAGCAGCATGACGATGGTGGCGGCGGCCACCAGGGTCAGGGCACCCACGGTCGCCGCGGCGGGTCGCCATGGCGGGAGCGGCTCCCGGGGGACCTCGGCCCAGGTCTCGGCCGGGGTGGTCACCTCGTCCGGGTCGATCGGGATGTGGGTCCGCCATCCGGTGTCGGCCGGGTCGTCCTCGTCACTCCCAGCCTCGCCGCGCGCCGCGGGAGCTGAAGCGGTGTCGGTGGGGAAGGAGGTGAACTCGACGACCCGCCATCCGGACGCCTGCGGTGGCGCCGCGGGCTGGTCGTCGGAGGCCTCCGACTCGGCGCCGAGTGGCTCCGGGTCGTCCCACACCGGCTCCGGCTCACGGCTGCGCAGGTGCGCAACGATGTCGTCGAAGGCGGCGTCGACCTCCGCATCGCTCGGCTCGCGCTGGTTCACCGCCACCCACCTCATTCCTCGGCGGCCACCGACGGACCGGAGGGCACGAGACAGTCAGTGAAGAACTCGGTCGACTCGGCAAAGATGTCGTCGGCGTCGAAGTCGAGGGTGGCAACGTGGAAGCTGCGGTGCAGCAGCCGTTCGGTGGCGTCCTCGGACGAGATTCCGGTGAGGATGGTGGCCGCCGAGCTCGGGTCAACGACATGGTCGACCTCGGATCGGAACAGCAGCACCGGGCACTCGACCCGGGCGAGGTCGGCCCGTACGGTCCGCCACAACTTCATCATCGAGGCGACGGCCCGCAACGGCGTACGGTCATAGGCACCCTCGGAGATCCCGGGTTTGGCGATGTCATTGGCAATCGCACCGATCGACGGCACGAAGCGCGAGAGCACCGGGACCAACCGCATCTTCGGGTCGGCGCTGCCGACCGAAGGGTTCACCAGGGCGAGACCCGCCACGATCTCGGGGTGCTGCTCGGCCAGCCGCAACGCCAGGGAGCCGCCCATCGAGAGTGCGCCCACCGCGACCCGGCCGCCGTGTTCGGCGGCCAGCCGGAGCAGCTCGGCCTCGACGACGCCGTACCAGTCGGTCCACTCGGTCCGGTTCATCTCCTGCCAGGTGGTGCCGTGTCCGGCCAGGCGCGGCACCGAGACGGTGAAGCCGAGGGAGGCCAGGTGCTCACCCCACGGGCGCATCGAGATCGGTGACCCGGTGAATCCGTGGCTCAGCAGCACCGCACCCCGGTGCTCGACGCCGGCCGGTGGAGTGCCGATCCAGGACTCGGCTCCGTCGACGACAGTCGCCGTGGCTGGCGTCATCGCTGCAGGATGGGTGCTCACACGCTCATCGTAGGCCCCCTTTTCGAGGATCGTGCCGCTGTCGGGCAACCCCGCTCGACCAGTAGGGTGCATCCAGAACCGCCGACCGGAGAGGCCCACCCGCCGATGTACTTCTTCTTCCGCAACCTCGTGCGGTGGTGGTTCGTCCTGACGGCTCGACCGAAGATGTTGCACGCCGAACGGATCCCCGTCGACGGGGCCGCGATCCTGGCGTGCAACCACGGGTCTGCCGTGGAGACGGTACTGGTGCCGGCGATGCTGGACCGGCAGCCCGCCCACGTCGCCAAACGTGAACTCTTCAGTGACCGTCGGCCGTTCCACTGGCTGCTGGGCCGCTTCATCTACTGGGCGGGTGCCCGGCCGATGGATCGCAGCGGGGGCCGGGCCTCGGCCAACTCGATGGCCGATGTCGTGGACCATCTCAACGGTGGCGGGATCGTCGTCGTCTTCCCTGAGGGCACGCGTTCTCCGGACGGGCGGATGTACAAGGGCAAGACCGGGGTGGCCCGTCTCGCGCTGGCCACGGGAGCCCCGGTGATCCCGATCGGCCTCATCAACACCATCCCGGTCCGCAAGGGCTGGTGGCCGTTCAAGCGGATGGTCGGGCCCAAACTGCGGGTCGGCAAACCGATCGACTTCTCCGCGTGGCGTGACGGCATCAACGACAGCGCGGTGCTGCGGTACGTGACCGACCAGGTGATGACCGAGATCCAGAAGTTGACCGGCCAGAGCTACGTCGACGTGTACGCCGCCAGCCTCCGTTCGGCGCAGGCCGCCGGCCGCACCCTTGAGGCGATCGAGCAGCCCACGCCGGGCGCGGGCCGCCCCGTCCCGGAACTGCCCTCGAAGGTCATCGATGAGTGACGAGCGCTTGATCTCGCTCGACCCGGAGTCGGGTCGGGTCGATGCGGACGCCGGTGCCAGCGGCCGGGGTCTGTACTGGGTGCTCCGGCGGATCGTCCTCGGGCCTGCCCTGCGGCGGCTGTTCCGCCCGATCGAGGAGGGCGTCGAGAACGTCCCGCGCCACGGTGCCGCCATCCTCGCCGCGAACCATCTCTCCTTCGCCGACTGGATCTTCCTGCCGTTGGCGCTGAATCGGCGGGTGACCTTCGTCGCCAAGGCCGACTACTTCACCGGGTCGGGGGTGAAGGGTTTCTTCCAGCGCAAGTTCTTCGCCGGCACCGGACAGGTGCCGATCGACCGTACGGGCGGTCGTGCGAGTGAGGGTGCGCTGCGGGCCGGGCTGCGGATCCTCGAGTCGGGTGGGCTCTTCGGCATCTTTCCCGAAGGGACCCGCAGCCACGACGGACGCCTCTACAAGGGCCGCACCGGGGTCGCGCGCCTGGCGCTGCAATCCGGCGTCCCGGTGGTCCCGGTGGCGCTGGTCGGTACCGACGAGATCGCCCCGCCCGGCAAGGTGCTGACCAAGATCATGTCGCCGACCGTACGATTCGGAGCGCCACTCGACTTCAGTCGGTACGCCGGAATGGAGCACGACAGGGTCGTGCTGCGCGCCATCACCGACGAGATCATGTACGCCATCATGGAGCTGTCCGGGCAGACCTATGTCGACGAGTACGCGCCCACGGCCAAGGAGAAGGCTCGGCAGCAACAGGTGCAGGCCGTGCAACGCTGGATCGAGCAACGCCGTCCGGGGCATGCGACCGACCAGTCCGCCCTGCCAGCGGACGACGGCGACATCGATCTGAACTCCGAACCCGGTCCCGAGGCTGGCCCCGACGCTCGCGACGGGGAGCCGCGCGACTGATGATCGATCTGCACGTGCCGCTGTTCCGGGCCCATCTGGTGGTCCGGGTGGTGCTGATGGTGCTCGCGATCGGGCTCAACCTCGTGCGCCTGGACCGCGCGGCCCACCCGGGCTGGCTGGTGGCGTGTTGCGCGGCGATGGTGGTGGTGACCGCCGGGACGGCCGTGCTGTACATCCGCGAGCAGCGTCGTCGTGCCTGGGTGTTCGCTGCCGACGTGCTGATCACGGTGGTGCTGATCGTCATCTCGCCGACGGTGCTCGGCCCGGACCTGGTGAGCGAGTCGATCGCCTCCGCGATTCCGTACTGGTCAGCAGCCGCACCGCTGGCGGTCGCCCTGTGGCGTGGCTGGGCGGTGTCCTCGCTCGCGGCGGCCGCCGTGGCGATCGCCAGTCTGGTGATGTCGCCGACCATCGGGCCGCGGGTGGTGGCTGATCAGGTGCTGCTGCTCCTGCTGTGTCTCACGGTCGGCTACTTCACCTCACGCCTGCGGATCACCACCCGGGAACGGGAGCAGATGTACGCCGTTGCTGCCGGGATGGCTGAACGACAGCGACTGGCTCGGATCGTGCATGACGGCGTGCTCCAGGTGCTGGCGATGGTGGAACGGGAAGGACGGGCGCTCGGGCCGCGCGGCATGCGGCTGGCCCGCGCCGCCCATGACCAGGAGGCGCAGTTGCGGGCACTGCTGCAGGACACCGACATCGATGTCGCCGCACCGTCCGCCGTCGATGTCACCCACACCAACCTGTCGGCGATCCTCGACAAGCACGCCTCGCACAGCGTGTCCATCGCGACACCGGCCGGTACCGTCCTGGTCGAACCGCAACGGGCCATCGAGATCAATGCCGCGATCACCGAGGCACTCACCAATGTCAGCAAGCATGCCGGGCCGGAGGCCAAGGCGTGGGTGCTGCTGGAGCGTGAGGGCGATGAACTGATCATCAGCATTCGCGACAACGGCCGTGGCGGGACCGAGGCCGAGTTCGCTGCCGCCGGCGATCGGGGCCGCATGGGCATGCGGCACTCCATCCATGGCAGACTGGCCGATCTCGGCGGAACCGCCACCCTGCGTACGGCCCCCGGACGTGGGACGGAATGGGAGTTCAGGATTCCGGTGAACGCATGAACGAATTGATCGAGGACGAGAGCCAGATTCGGCGACGCCTGATGATCGTCGACGACCATCCGATGTGGATCGAGGCCCTCAGCGGTGACCTCGAGGACGACGGGTTCGAGATCGTCGCCACCGCAGCCACCGGTGAGGAAGCCCTACGGCGGGCCCGGGCCGCGCGGCCCGAGGTGCTGCTGATGGACCTCCAGATCCCGGCACCGGACGGCGCGACCTGCACCGAGATCCTGCTCGAGGAGTTTCCCGAGATGCTCGTGCTGGTCATCTCGGCCAGCGGCGAGCGCGACGATGTGCTCCGCGCGATCAAGGCCGGGGCCAAGGGCTACATGGTCAAGTCGGCCTCGCCGGAGGAGTTGCTCGACGGGGTACGCCGGACCGCCACCGGCGACGCCGTGTTCACCCCCGGCCTGGCAGGGCTGGTGCTCGGCGAGTTTCGCAGGATGGTGATGCGCGCCGAGGAGCACAACGACACCGGGCCGGCGCTCACCAACCGCGAGATCGAGGTGCTACGGCTCGTCGCCAAGGGCCTGGCCTACCGAGAGATCGCCGAGCGGCTCTTCGTGTCACACCGCACCGTGCAGAACCACGTCCAGAACGTGCTCCGCAAGCTGCAGCTGCACAATCGGGTCGAGCTCGCGCTGTATGCCATCGAGCAGGGCTACCACGACGGGGATCCGACCACCGTCGTCTGACCAAGAACCTCATTTTCCAACGCCAGATTCACCAGCAATCGATTTCTCGGCCGGGATGCGTGATCTGGCGTTGGATCTCCAGCGAACCTCAGTTGTGGCGGCGCTTCCGCTTGCGGGACCGTACGGGATCAGGCTCGCCCTCGGGCAGGATCTGCAGGTGGAACGCCCGGTTCCAGATGCTCAACCAGTCCCGGCCACAGTTCGCCATGACCACGGCGATGATCACGTGCAGCACCCAGCCGATCCCGAACGCCAGCCAGAGTCCCAGCATGACGGAGTACTCGTTGAAGGCCCCGAAGATTCCGGCCGCAAGCATCAGCAGCAGTGTCATCGCCTGACCGTTGAAGGCCTTGGCTGCCTCACGCCGGGCGAAGCTGTAGCGGCCGTTGGCCAGGAAGGTGATCAGCGGGCCGAGGAACGGCACCAGAGCCGAGCCTTGGGCGATGGCGGCGCGCAGGTTCTCCAGCTCGAAGGTCGCTGCTGCCTCGTCGGGGACGTTCACGGGCGGGTTGGCCGAAGGTTGCTCGCGCGGCACGACCGCTTGCGGCTCTGGGCCTCGCCAGGCCGGCCATGGTTCGGCGAAGCGGTCGTCGGGGAAGGCCTCGCCGGTGGCACCGTTGCTCATTGAGTCAGTACATCGCGAGTATGCACCGTTGTCCACGCGCCACGGCGCACGAGGAGCAGAACGGCGCCGCCCCCTACACTGACCCCCGTGTCGAGCGAGACCCTGAACACCGAGCTGCCCAGCCTGGCCACCCTGCATGGGCTCAACCCGCTGCAGCAGCCGACCTATGGCGACTCCGCCGAGGTCGATGCGGTCATCCGCCAGCTCCGGGTGATGCCGCCGCTGGTGTTTGCGGGGGAGTGTGACGACCTGCGGCACAAGATGGCTCGGGTCGCTGCCGGTGAGGCCTTCGTGCTGCAGGGCGGTGACTGTGCCGAGACGTTCGCCGGGGTGACCGCCGACAACATCCAGCGCAAGCTGCGGGTGCTGCTGTCGATGGCGGTCCTGCTGACCTATGCCGCCCAGGTGCCGGTGGTGAAGCTCGGCCGGATCGCCGGCCAGTACGCCAAGCCGCGCTCCTCGGACTCCGAGACCCGCGACGGTGTCACTCTGCCGGCCTACCGTGGCGATGCGGTGAACGGCTTCGGGTTCACCCCCGAGGAGCGCAGGGTCGACCCGCAGCGCCTGCTCGGGGTCTACAACGCCTCGGCCGCCACCTTGAACCTGGTGCGGGCCTTCGTGACCGGAGGCTTCGCCGACCTCGCCCGCGCTCACACCTGGAATGCCGACTTCGTCAAGCAGTCCCCGGCGGGGGCGCGCTACCAGGCGCTGGCCGACGAGATCGAACGGGCGCTGGCCTTCATGGAGGCGTGCGGGATCGACGACGAGAACTTCCGTACCGTCGACTTCTACTCCTCGCACGAGGCACTGCTGCTGGAGTACGAGCACGCGCTGACCCGGATCGACTCCCGGACCTCCCGGCCGTACGGTACCTCCGGCCACTTCCTGTGGATCGGTGAGCGCACCCGTCAGCTGGACGGCGCCCACGTGGAGCTGCTGCGTCACGTTCGTAACCCGCTCGGGGTCAAGCTTGGCCCGACGACGACCCCGGAGGTCGCCCTTGAGCTGGCCGACCGCCTCGATCCCGACCATGAGCCCGGCCGCATCACGTTCATCACCCGGATGGGGCACGAGAAGGTGCGCGACATCCTTCCCGGGGTGATCGCCAAGGTCGAGGAGTCCGGTCGCAAGGTCGCCTGGATCTGCGACCCGATGCACGGCAACACCTTCGCCACCGCGAACGGCTACAAGACCCGCGCCTTCGAGGACGTGATCGACGAGGTCAACGGCTTCTTCGATGTCCATGAAGGACTCGGGACCTGGCCGGGTGGGGTCCACGTGGAGCTCACCGGCGACGATGTCACCGAGTGCGTCGGCGGGGCCGAGGAACTGGCCGAGGCTGACCTGGTCAACCGGTACGAGACGGCGTGCGACCCGCGCCTGAACCGGAACCAGTCGCTGGAGTTGGCCTTCCTCGTGGCAGAGCGTCTCGCCTCCGGCCGGATCAAGAGGGCTGACCTGAGCAAGGGGGACGACCCCCTTGGAGCCCCGGTGCGAGCGACCGCCCGGGTTGCCGGCTGAGTCTGCCCTGGTCGAAGCCTGCCCTGGTCCGACGCAGGTGCGTCCACCGCGTACCGTGGGCGCCATGCCGTGGCTTGAGTTCGATTCCCTTGTCAATGCCCGCGACCTGGGCGGTACGCCCTGCGTCGACGGCGGTGAGATCGTCCCGGGGCGTCTGCTTCGTTCGGACAACCTGCAGGACCTCACCGAGGCCGATGTCGCTCAACTCCTGGAGCTGGGACTCACCGATGTGGTGGACCTGCGTTCGACCATCGAGGTGGAACAGGAAGGGCCCGGACCGCTGACCCGGGTCCCGCAGGTGACCATCCACCATCTCAGCTACCTTCCCGAGGCTGATCGGAAACCCTTGCCCGAGGACGATCCGGGCGACGTGTCGTCCTTCGAACCCGAACGGCTGCCGTGGGTGGGCAAGGAGTCGTCGGTGGAGCACGACAACGTGTTCGCTGCGCACTACCTGTCGTACCTGAAGGACCGGCCCGAGAACGTGGTGGCCGCACTGCGCGCCATCGCCCACGCCGACGGCGCCACCCTGGTCCACTGTGCCGCCGGCAAAGACAGGACGGGGACCACGGTCGCGCTCGCCCTGAGCATTGCCGGTGCCGATCGCGATGCGGTGGTCGCCGACTACGCCGCCAGCAGCGAGCGGATGCAGTTGATCATCGACCGGCTGGCCTCCTCGGAGACCTATCGCGCCAATCTCGAGGGCCGCCCGCTCTCCTCGCACCTGACCCACCCCGAGACCATGGCGGCGGTGCTCGGCTGGTTCGACGCCGAGTACGGCGGCGTGGAGGCCGGGTTGGAGCCGCTGGGCTGGACCGAGGCGGACAGTGCGGCCCTGCGGGCCAAGCTGCGGGGCTGAGCCATGAGCGACATCGACCTGCGCAGCGACACCGTCACCGTCCCGACCGAGGCGATGCGCCAGGCCATGGTGGCCGCGCCGGTGGGTGATGACGTGTACGCCGAGGACCCCACGATCGCTGCCCTGGAAGGAAAGATCGCTGAACTGCTCGGACATGAGGCCGGGCTGTTCTGTGCCACCGGATCGTTGACGAACCTGCTCGGCGTGGCCCAGCTGGTCGAGCCGGGCCAGGAGCTGCTGTGTGATGCCCAGGCCCATGTGGTGCGAGCCGAGGTCGGCGCCCATGGGGCATTGAGCGGGATCACCACCCGGACCTGGCCGACCGGCATCGGACGTCTCGATCCTGATGTGGTCATGGATCTTGCCGCACCGGACGCCGGCCCGTACCTGGTGTCGACCGCAGCGATCGCCGTCGAGAACACCCACAACTTCGCTGGCGGCACTGTCCAGCCCTGCGGCGCGCTGGTCGAGCTGTCGACCCGTGCCCGTGCCGCCGGACTGAAGCTGCACCTGGACGGGGCTCGGCTGTGGAATGCCCACGTCGCCACCGGAATCCCGCTGTCGGCGTACGGGAATCTCTTCGACACGGTGAGTGTCTGCTTCTCCAAGGGCCTCGGTGCTCCGGTCGGATCGATGCTGGTCGCCAGCAGTGAACGGATCGCCCGGGCCCGGGTGCTGCGCAAACGGCTCGGCGCCGGGTGGCGCCAGGCCGGGATCCTTGCAGCAGCAGCAAACTTCGCCGTTGACCACCAGCTGGGAAGGCTTGCCGAGGACCATGTCGCGGCCCAGGCCTTCGCGGCGGCCGTGGCGGACCGTCACCCCGAGGCAATCGATCCGACGACCGTCGAGACCAACATCGCCGTGGTGCACACCGGCGGCACCCCAGCAGCCGAGATCGCTGCCAGGGCAGGAGAATCGGGCGTCGCGCTCTCGGTCGTGGGTGGCTCTGCACTTCGTGCCGTCACCCACCTGGGCGTCACGCTTGAGCAGTCACGTCAGGCGGGGGACCTGGTCGCTCGGCTGCTGGGCTGACCTGGAGCGAGAAGCGGTCCAGGGCGAGCCAGCAGCCACCCGCCACCAGGATGAGCTGTAGGACGAACAACACGATCGGTGTGCCCGCGGTGAAGACGATGCCGGCGGCGCCGGAGTACTGGGAGGCGCTGGCCTGCTGCAGCAGCACGACCGACGCGGGCGCGTCGTCGACCTGCGTGAGGGCCGTCAACGGCCACAGCAGGCTGTTGGCCCGGACGATCCAGGCGGTTGTCGCCACCGCGACGGTGGCCCCCACCACGCCGAGGACGGTGTCCTTGACCGACGCGGTGTGCTCGGCCTCGGCACGGCGGCGCGACACAGCGCCGGCGACCAGGGTCGCGATCACCAGCAACGGCACACTGATCCACACCGGTGAGTACCACGGCCGATTGATCATGCCCAGGGTGTTGGCGGTGAGGTAGTGCGCGGTGACCAGAGGTCCTTCACCGACGAAGAGCCAGGGCACGAACGGAAGCAGCAACCACTCGCTGGCCCGGCCCAGCGGTCGCAGCGCCCCGATGCCGATGCCGGCCAGGGCTGCCACCACCAGCTGTACGGCAACCACCAGGAACGGGGGAGCCCAGGTCATCACGGTCAGCTGCGGCGGCAGGTCGGGCGTCGCGTGGCCGAACGAACCGAGCCAGGAGCGGTGGGTGACGGCAACGACCAGGACGACGGCAAGCAGGGCCAGGCCGAGGCCCACCCATCCCAGCGGCGAACCTGACCGGCCCGGTGAGTCGGCCGGCGGCCCCAGCCACAGCCTGGTTCGACTGGTGATGAGCAGCACTCCGGCGGCCAGGCCCAGGACACCCAGCACCAGGCCGAGCACCACCGAGGCCGCCGCGGACGGGCCGGGTTCGAAGCGGATGAAGAAGCTCTGCCAGGCGGCCAGCACAGGACTGGCGGTCCGGTTCTGCGGCCCCCCGGCAGTGGTCACGTACGCCACGGTGAAGGTCTGGAGTGCGATGGCCAGCGAGGCCAGGACGCCGACGGCGGCCGCCACCAGGGCCGGAACGGTGCGGCGGCCAGCCTGTCCCCGGGCGAACAGGATGCCGGTCATCCCGGTTGTGGCCAGCGTCATCGGCAACAGCACCACCAGGGTCCCCAGCAGCACGGCCAGTTCCGGTTGCTGGGAAGGAAGCGGACTCCCTCCGGAGCGCGGGTCGAAGGCCCACAGTGACAGCGTCACACCGACCGGCGCCCAGAACACCGCCAGGGCACCGAGGACGGCAGCCGTCGCGCCGCGGGCGACCCGGGTCCCGCGGCCGGCGAGGGCACCGATCAACGATCCGCCGACCGCGCCGGGGATCACCGCAACAAAGGCCGACAGCACGGCGATCACGGCGCTCGAGACCGGTGCCAGCCGGCCCAGCTGCCCATAGTTCGCCAGACCGACCCATTCGCCGCCCGGGCGCATCAGATTGGTGTGCTGAAAGCTGCTCACGAAAGTCGTCAGGCTCGGAACGGCCAGACCGACCAGCCAGAGCACCACGGCCGGCAGCGCCAGGACAGCGCCGACGACTCGAAGGGCCGTGCTCGGCCCGGACGGCCGCGGCTGCGGTACCCCACCTCCGGGAGGGGGTACGGGGGAGGGCGGTGTGGCGGGCATCGGTGCAGACACGTCCAGCAGCCTAGGCCCGTACGGTGCCACCGCTCGTCCCGGCGACCGGCCGCCGCCGAGTGGTGAGGACCAGACGGCTCACCCCCAGCTGGGTGCCGAGGGCGACCAGAACCAGGTGAGCCACGACCAGGGCGACGGGTGTTCCCACGGTTGCCGGCGGTCGAGGCACGAGATGGTTGTTGGCCGCGACGAAGGGGATCAACGGGCCGGGCGCCTCGTCGAGGCCGGTTGACGGCGTCCACAATGCCAATGGCCAGAGCAGTTGCTGGGCCACGACGATCCAGAGCACGGTGGCCGCGGCCACCGCGATGCCGATCGTCCCCAGCGCAAGGTCACGGGCTCCGACCTCTGCCGCCCGGCCCCGTGCCACCGCCCCTGCGAGCAGCGTGAACAACACGATCAACGCCACATTCACCCAGACCGGGGGATACCAGGGGCTGTCGCCCGGGCCGAGCTCAGGATCGTACGTAGCGGTCAGGTGAGCGGCGAGCATTGGCCCCTCGCCGACGAACAGCCATGGCAGGAACGGCAGCAGCAGCCAACTGCTGGCATTGCCGAGCGGGCGGCACACCCCGATCCCGGCTCCGGCGAGCGCGGCGACGACCACCTGGATGGCGACCACCTGGCCCGAAGGCAACCACGTCTGTACGGCGATCTGCTCAGACAGCGACCCCGGTTCCTGGTGCCAGAAGGACTGCAGCCAGGCACGGTGGACCACAACGATGATCACCACCAGTGCGGCGGCAACGGCCAGCGCCGTCACAGCCGCGGCCCGGTGAGGGCGATCGGTGCCGGTCTCCGTACGGCGGAAATCGAGGCGCAGGCCGCCACGTATCCCGGCAATGCCGGCCACCAGGCCCAACAGGCCGAGCAGGAGGCCGAGTGTCGTCATCATGGCGGCCGCGCTGCCGAGGTTCCCGGTTCCGATGGGCCCGTCGGCGGCGACCAGCACCGGGGACCGTCCCCGCGCATCGGGTCCGACCGGGCTGAGCAGAATCGGTACGACGAACGTCTGGCTCGCGGCCGCGACGACGGCGCAGGCGCCGCCGAAGGTCAGAACCAGTGTCGTGCGCTGCCGGTGCTCACGGAGCGGTCCGAGCATCATCGTCATGACGCCGACAGCACCGGCGGCGACCGGCAAGGCGATCGCGGTCGTGCTCAGCAGGATGGTCAGCTCCGGCTCCAGCTCGGTGGTCATCACTCCGTCGGCGCTGACGGTCCACAAGGACAATGTCATGCCGACCGGGGCCCAACACACAGCCAGCATGCCCAGCACGACAGCGAGAATCTTCTGGACGGTACGACCCGCACGCCGTCCGAGCGATCCGATCGCCACTCCGGCCAGCACACCGGGCACTGTCGCAGCGACCGACAGGGCGATCGTGATGCACAGGAATGCCACGTTCGACAGCTGGGCGATCCAGGCCGCGTAGTTGTCCAGGCCCGCAGGTGCCGCATCGCCCGATCCCAGCATCGAATGGTTCAGACTCAGCCACATCGTGGTGAAACTGGGTGCCACCAGACCTGTCAGCCACAGTACGGCGGCCGGGCTGAGCAAGGCGAAACCAATGACGATGGTGATGACAGATCGACGATGGTCAGTCATGGCCGGAGCCTAATGCATCCTTCAGCCAGCCAGACCTGCCTGATGAGCGATCACCACGAGCTGGGGTCGGTCCCGGGCCCCGAGTTTGATCATGATCCGGCTGACATGGGTGCGGGCGGTGGCCTTCGAGATCCACAGCCGTTCAGCGATCTCGGCATTGTTGAGGCCCTCACCGACGCAGCTGAGCACCTCCCGCTCCCGTTCGGTCAGCTCGTCGAGCCGCGGATGGGGTTGGGCACTGTGGCTGCGTCCCAGGAAGGTGCTGATCACGGTCCGCGTCACCGAGGGTGACAGCAGGGACTCCCCGGCGGCGGCGAGCCGGATCGCCCGCAGCAGTTCGGTCGGTTCGTTGTCCTTGATCAGGAAGCCGGCGGCTCCGGCCTGCAGTGCGGCGAACACGTACTCGTCCAGTTCGAAGGTGGTCAACATGATCACGCGGGTGCTCTCGCACGAAGGATCGGCGCTGATCTCGCGCAGCGCCGTCAGTCCGTCACCCCCGGGCATTCGGATGTCGGTGAGGATCACATCGGGGTGGGTACGACGAACCAGTGCCACCGCCTCGGTGCCGGATTCGGCCTCGCCGACGATCTGCAGGTCGTCCTCGGCCTCGATCAGGGCTCGCAGGCCCATCCGTACCAGGGCTTGGTCGTCGGCGATCGCCACGGTGATCATGTGTGCTCCTCGGTGTTGTCCTGCGATGGCCCGCCGTCCAGGGGCAACCGGACGCGTACCGACCAACCGCCGTCCGGGCCGGGGCCGATCGTGGCCTCACCCCCGAGTGCGGCGACGCGTTCGGTGATGCTGTGCAGGCCCTGCCCGTCGTGACGCGTCTGGTCCGCCACCGGCACCGGGCCGTCGTTGACGGCACTCAGCAGCAGGGTGTCGGCGTCCACATCCACGCTCAGGTCAAGAGTGCCGGTGCGGGTGTGCCGGACGAAGTTGGTGACCGACTCCTGGGCGATCCGGTGCGCGGCCTGCTGCACGACCTCGCTGACCGGAGCTGCCCAGTCCGGAGTCGACGGTACGTGCAGTCGTACGGTTCGTCCGGCGGCCGTCGCGCCGTCGACCAGCCCGGGCAGCGCCTCCAGACCGGGGGCGGGGGCGAGCAGATCGGAGGACGCCGAGGCGCGGAACACCCCGAGGGTCCGGCGAAGCTCGGCCAGCGCGTCGCGACTGCCGGATCGGATCGCCTCCAAGGAGGCCCGGGCCTGCCCTGGATCACGGTCCAACAGGTGCAGCGCGACCCCCGACTGCAGCGAGATCATCGACAGGCTGTGGCCGACCACGTCGTGGATGTCGCGCGCCAGGCGCAGCCGTTCCTCGTACGCAGCACGCCGAAGTTCCTCGGCGCGTACCCGCTCCGTGCTGGCCTGGTGCTCCCGGCGGGCCAGGGCGATCAGCGGGGCAACGAGGATGATCATCACCCCGGCGATCAGGGCGAACCAGGCGCTGGGATCGGTCAGGCCCCACCAGCTCTGGCGGAGATGCCCGGCCCACAGCATCGGCACCACCAGCAGGGCCCACCGGATCCAGATCCGGGCCGGGAAGGTACTGGCGAGGGTCCACAGGCACAGCGCCGGGGCGACCAGGGCGATCGGCAGTACGCCCCCGGCCGCGAGGTAACCGGTGGTCGCGGCGACCACGATGCCGTACGCGATCCGCGGGCGGCTGCGGCGCAGTGCCAGACCGATCCCGACGGCGACGGCAGCGGCGACGACCCACCAGGACACCGGACCCCAGACCGGTACGGTGTGTTCGCCGCGAGTGCGCCACCAGCCACCCGACCGCATGGTGTCGGGCGATCCGGCGGGATCGCTGAACCGGCTCGTGGTCGTCAGCAGCCAGGCCGTGACGACGCCGGTCGCGACATCGACGAAGACCGTACGGGACCGCTTCTGCACAGCCTCGACCCTAGCGGCCGTGGCCGGGGCAGCCATCCCCGCGAGGACGCAACCGGCGTACGTCCGCGGACGTAGCCGAAGTGCCGTCGCCGGGCCGATGGTTCGACTCGTTCACCGGAGCACAGTGGATCCATGTCCACGTTCCTGATCCCACAGATCGTGCCGATGGTCGGGCCCCACGGGTTCGGCCCCGGATTCCACGGAGGTCCTTTCATGTGTCTACCTTTCCTGCTGATCCTGGGCGGCGTTGCCTTCTGGCTCGCCCGCAGTGGCCGGCTCGCCAAGTTCGGCGTCCGTCCTGACCGCTTCGGTCCGGGCGCCCACCACGGTCCCGGTGGTCCGGGCCGCGGCTGGGGCCCGCGCGGCGGCCACGGCTGGGGTCCGTTCTCGCCCACCGCCGAGGCCGAGAAGACCTTGGCCCAGCGCCTCGCCAACGGTGACATCTCCTCGGAGGAGTACCGCGAGCGACTCCACACGCTGCGCACCGCCAACCCGACCCCGGGTGGACCGGAGTCGCGGTACGAGCCGCCGTTCACCCCTCCGACCGCACCCGAGACCGGTGCGACCGGTGACACCGCGGACGGCTCCGGCGAGACGGGCGCCACGCCGCGGGCCTGACCAGCGCGCCACACCGCAGCGCCGGCTCCTTCCAGGGCCGGTGCTGCGGCGTTGTGGCAGCCCTCCCGAATCGCGGCAAGCGGATCGCTAGGCTCGAACCATGATCGTCACCCACCTGGGACACTCCGCCGTGCTCCTCGAGGTCGCCGGCCGGCGCCTCCTGGTCGATCCCGGCAACTTCTCGACCACCTGGCACGAGCTGACCGGGCTCGATGCCGTGCTGGTGACCCACCAGCATCCTGACCATGTCGATCCTGACCACCTACCTTCCCTGCTCGCGGGCAATCCCGATGCCCAGGTCCGCGTCGAGCCCCAGGTGCTCGGCGCGCTCGACCTGCCGTCCGCGGTCGGGCTCGCCGCCGGGGACACCTTCCGGCTGGGCGAGGTCACGGTGACTGCGGTCGGTGGCGACCACGCCGTGATCCATCGCGACATCCCCGTCATCGGCAACATCGGGCTGGTGGTTGCGGCTCCGGGGGAGCCGACGCTGTTCCATCCCGGTGACGCGCTCGCTGCGGTTCCGGCCGGCATTGATGTGCTCGCGGTCCCCGCCTACGGCCCGTGGGCGGCCATGAAGGAAACTGTGGACTTCGCCCGGGCCGTCGGGGCCCCGCAAGGGTTCCCGATCCACGACGGGCTGCTCAACGAGCGGGGCCGGGCCTTGGTGATCAACCGGGTGAGCGAGATGACCCCGACGCAGTTGGTCGATCTCGTGGACGGGGCGCCGCACCAGTTCTGAGTGCAACTTCGCTGCTGTCGTGGGCATCAAGGAGGGCAGGCAGCACCTCCGGCGAAGGACACCATGATGATGCAGCAGCGACGGCGTGGCACACGCCGAACCCGGGCCGTGACGATCGCCGGTCTGGCGATGCTGGTGGCCACTGCGGTCGTTGGTTGCGATCCCGCCGACCGAGGCGCACCGCTGCCGGATTCGACCCCTCCCGCGGGCAATCCGACATCGGGCTCCGTGGTCGCGACGCCGGAGTCGGTGACCGGCTTCGAGGGACAGCAACAGGTGGCCGACCTCCGCACGGTCACCGAGGAGACCTACTTCACCTCACCGAGCGGGCGCATCGTGTGCGGGATCAACCTCGGGGAGGCCGGGGTGGCACGCTGCGACGTCCGCGAGGCCGACTGGACGATCGCCGCGCCGGCCGGCAAGAACTGCGATCCGGGGGAGTGGACCGGGGGTGTCGGGCCCGGAGGTTCCCGGATGCTGTTCATCCTCGATCGTCGTCCGATGCCCAACTGCGCCGGCGATCCGTTGGATCCGATCCCCACCGGTGACCGCCCGGTCCTGCCGTACGGGCACGCGGTCACCGATGGGGTGGTGACCTGTGTCAGCGAGGAGCGCGGGGTGCGCTGTCAACTCAACGATGACGGACAGGGCTTCCGGATCTCGTACCAGGCGGCGGAGTTCCTCTGTGCCGTCGGGGGGATCCTGATGCCGGCCGCACCGACCGCGGATCCCTGCGCTGCATGACAGGTCTGGAGAATCTGAGCGATACCTGGAAGATCAGCGCAGATCTGACGGTGGCGTGCCGGTGGTCAAGCTGCCGTCGGCTCCGACCAGGCCGTCGGGTTCGCTGACCTGCTCGGTCAGGGCCGGTCGTTGGGCGCCAACGCGTTCCCAGACGCCATCGGGGATCAGGTCGCAGAAGGCGCTGAGGAAGTCCAGGGTGGCCCAGATCTGTTGTGGGGTGTGGGAGGACGGCATCCCGATCAGTCGGTTGCCGTGCATCAACAGCAGCGCAGGGCTCCATCGCAGCAGCCAGTTCGCCATCGACTCAGTGATCACGTCAGCCGCGAACTGGGGGTGACTGGTCCACACGTCATAGGCCTGGTCGAGCCCCGGGAATCCCGTGGGCTGCACCGGACCGACCCGGAGGGCATACGCCTGCCGGCCGCGCGCGATGGTCAGCGTCGGCATCGACGTGGGCAGATGCACCACCGTGATCGGTTGGTGGTGCACCACGGTCTGCGATTGCGTGAGGTTGGTCGAGGAGTTGTAGTGACTGGTGGTGACTTCCCAGCGATAGTTGAACGCAGTGAAGGCGACGCCGCGATGGGTGCCGCTGACGACGTCCATGGCCGTCGGCCGTTCCCCGGTGCCGACCGGGCCGATCCCGGCGTACTCCTGCACCAGCCAGGGTGCCGAGGCCTGCCAGGTCCAGTCGGTGCCGCGGAACCCGAGTTTCGGCGGGGGCGGGGTGATCACGTACGGCCGCAGTCGCTCGTGGTCGATCGAGCGGGCGACACGGGCGAGCCGGTCGACGAAGACCCGGAGCCGTTCCGGCTCATCGGTGCCGGGCGCCCGCAGCGCCACCAGGTTGGCTCCGTCGATGCCGAGGTCGAGGCCGGCCGGCTCGTCGGGCAGGCTCGCCCACTCCAGCAGCAGGTCCAGCAGCTGTGGCGTGAACAGCGCCTTCGCGAACTCCACGTGAGTGGTGCCGACGTCGAGCACCGGGTCCCACCGTGGCCCGAACTCGACCTTGCTGAGTTGGGTTCCGAGCCGCACGTGCCCCTTGGCGTCGGTGCTGACGAACACTGCCGGCAGGGGAGCGGGCAGAGCGGTCATGGCCAGCCGAACCTTGTAGTTCGGCAGCGTGTGACCGTACTGGAAGGCCTGGAACGGTGTCCCGTCACTGCTGGTGCCGACGATCGCCTGGGACACCGTACGGCCGAAGCCGTAGTCGAACGGGGGTTGCGAGAACTGCGCAATCCGTTCCCACGACGGAGGCTCGACGTGCCAGCCGAAGGCGGCAATCGCCTGACGGTTTCGGCTGGAACGTACGGCTGCGCGAATCGGCAGGCCGATCGCCAGGCCGATCCCGCCGACGACGACGAGGACCAACAGAATGATCAGGATTTCCGGGACACCCACGAGAGCACCCAACCACATCGGCGGACCAGCGGATCGGTCTCGACACGCTGGACGCCAGCGCGCAGGTACTCGCCCGGCGTGGTCACACGTAGTAGAGGGTGACGGTCGATCCCTTGCGGGCCTTGGTGCCACCTTCGGGGTTGGTGTGATGCACCAGTCCGAAGATGCCACCGGCCACTGGCTCGCGAGTGACCAGGAAGCCCTTGTCCTTCAGCGTCTGGGTCGCGGATGCCAGTGGCATGCCCTTGACGTTCGGCACCACGACCAGTTCGGGGCCCTTCGACACCTCAAGGGTGATGGTGTCGCCACGCTTGCCGTTGCCCTTCTTCGGGTCCTGGCTGATGACCTTCCCCTGGGCGACCGTGTCGTGGTACTTCTCGCTGACCTTGACCTTGAACCCGAGCTTCTCCAGCGCCTTCTTCGCGTCGTCCCCGCCCTTGCCGGTCCAGTCGGAGATGGCGATCGGTTCCGGCCCCTTCGACACGGTGAGATCGACCGGCGTGCCGGGCCGGCTCGAGGTGCCCTCGGCGACCGACGCCTTCAGCACGATGCCGGCGGCGACCTTCTCGTCCCAGATCTCGGTGACCTTGCCCACCTTGAGGTGGGCGCCCAACAGGGCCGCCTTGGCGTCGGTGAGCTTGGTGCCGACCAGCTTCGGTGCGGGATACCGCTCCGGTCCCTTGGAGACCACCAGGCCGACCGCCGTACCGGGCTTGACCTCGGTCCCGGCTGCCGGGTCGGTCCGGACGACACTGCCGGCCGGAATCGTCTCGGAGTACTCCTCGGTCGTGTCACCCGCGGTGAGCCCCAGGCGCACCAGTTGGCCGCGGGCGTCATCGGTCGTCAGATTGACCAGGGCCGGCGTCGCGACCTGCCGTTGCGAGACGAACCACCAGCTGCCGACCCCGACGCCCACGGTGAGCACCAGCACCAGCACCAGCGCAATCCAGCCACGGCGCCGACGTCGGGGGACGTCTCGACGTCGCTCGACGGGCGTCCGGGGATGCCGCTCGACGGGAGCGTGGGTGCTCGGCGGGGCGAGCACCGTGGAGTAGTCCGGATCGTCGGGGGTGCTGGCCGAGCGGGGACTCAGCTGGGTGCGCGGGTTGTAGTCGGCCGGCATGTAACGCTGCCGGACCCGGATGCCGGTCGAGTCGTTCCACTCGTCGACCTCCGGAGATCCGGTGGCGATCACCTCGGTCAGCTCACTGTCGGCAGTGACCCCGCTGCGCAGTCGGGCCCGTACGGTCCGTAGCTCGCTCAGGAACACCCGGGCGTCGTGGGGCCGTTCCTCCGGGTTGCGTGCCGTCGCGTGCCGTACCAGCGCGTCCAGGTAGTCAGGAATGCCGGGTGCGTGCTCGGACGGGGCCGGCACGTCGTGGTGGACGTGGGCGTAGGCCACCTGGATCGGGGTGTCGCCGGTGTGGGGCTTCTGACCGGTCAGCAGCTCGTACAGCACCACGCCGGCCGAGTACACATCCGAGCGGGGGTCGGCCTTGCCGGTGGTGACGAGCTCCGGCGGCAGGTACGACACCGTGCCGATCAGCAGCCCGGCCGTCGCCGTCGAGGTCTGCGCGCTGACCGCCTTGGCAAGCCCGAAGTCGGCGACCTTGACCTGGTTGGCGTCGGAGATGAGGACGTTCTCGGGCTTGATGTCGCGGTGCACCAGTCCGGATTCGTGGGCGGCGGCCAGGGCGCACAGCACGGCCTCCATGATCGTGAGGGCACGTACCGGGTCCATCGGGCGGGGACCGGCGAGTCCCTCGGACCCGCGGGTGGCGTTGCCCTCCTGCCGCATCAGGCTGCGCAGCGTCCGGCCGTGCACGTACTCCATGACGATGAAGGGGCGGCCGTTGTCGATGCCTTGGTCGAAGACGGACACCACATTGGGGTGGCACAGCTTGGCGGCCGAGCGGGCCTCCCGGTCGAACTTGCGGGCGAAGTCGTCGTCGTCACCGAGACCGACGTGCATCACCTTGACCGCGACGGTACGGGTCAGACGTAGGTCGGTGGCCAGGTAGACGGTCGCCATGCCCCCTCGGGCAATGCGCTCGGTGATCCGGTAGCGGCCCTCCAGGGCATGACCGACCAAGGGGTCGCTCACGCTGGTCATGGTCACTACTGCTCCAAACACGGTGGGGAAGAAGGGCCGTGTCAGGCCTGTGGTGAAGCTTAGGAGGCAATTCAACCCCCGCCCGGCAGGACGGTCGGCGTGTCCCAGCGGGTCCGGCGATGCCGGTCAGCCGGCGTCAGGGGTGGAGGGGGCCGGACGCGGGTTCACCACGAAGCTCACCGGATTGCCGAACTTGTCGGTGACCACCCTGGCCCGCTGGTCGGGCCGGGGGCCGGGAGCGGGTGTGGCGACCGCCTGGTGCCGCATCCGTTCCTTCTCCAACTCGGCACGGTGCGCGCCCGGGTCGAAGACCTCGGCCAGTCCACCGAACATGTTCCCGCCACCACCGGTGGTGCTGCGCGGTCCGCCGCTGGTCAGATCACGGTTGAAGACCCACACGGTCACCACGATCACCCCCAGGGCGACGAGGGCCACCACGGGGATCCAGATCCACCCCAGATCGAACGGCATGGGATCAAGCATGCCACCGGCTGGTACGCGATAGCGTGTCGCCCATGGGTCGGGGGGTCATCATCACCGTCGTCCTGCTCCTGGAGCTGTCCCTGATCGCGGCGGCCGGCTGGGTCGTCGGTTCGGTCTCACGATTCGCCGAACAGTTCGGAGCCGCAGCGACGGGGGCCACCACCTCACCGACCGGAGTGCCGGCGGCTGCGGTGAGCGGCAGCCCGGGCGAGGCAGTGCCGTTCACGTACCGCCGTTACTCCGACGAGGTCGTCGGCACGATCACGGTGACGACGGCGGAGTGGAAGTTCTCCGGTGACGACGACGCCGAGGCCGGGCTGCACCTCGATGTGACGATCACGACCTCCGAGGCCACCACCACGCTCTCGGAGAACGACTTCCGGTTCATCGACGCCAACGGCGAGGAACACCGGACCGAGTTCATGGGTGGTCGCAGCCCAGACTTCCCCGGCACCGTGACCGGGGCCGCGACCCGCCGAGGATGGCTCCGTTTCGACGTGGCGACGGCCCCGGGGCCCGGCACGCTGCTGCTGCAACCCTTCGTCGCGACCAGCCCCGTGGTCGCCATCGCGATCGCCGGACCGTCCTCGGTGCCGAGCGGGCAGCCGGTGAAACCGGGGACCAAGGTCAACTTCGACGTCCGTACGGCCACCGGTGAGCGTCTGCGCGGCACGATGACCGTCTACGACTCCGACTGGACCCTGGAGGGCGGGCCGCGCAAGGCGTGGTTGTACGCCGACATCGGCATCACACTGACCGAGGGAGAGATGGACGTCTACTACCACGCCTTCAGCATCGAGCAGGGGGAGCGGAGTGAGACCGGCAGCGTGCTTGCCGGGCGCACGCCGCGCATCTCGGGCATGACGGTGTCGGAGGGCAAGCCGATCCGTGGCTGGGTGAACTTCGACGTGCAGCGAGCCGACGGGAAGCTGGTGCTCAAGGACTCCATCACCACGTTGGCCACCATCGCGATCTCGGGGGACTGACGCGTGTCCGACGACTCCACCGTCATGCGGAGCAGTGGCCCGGTCATCCAGGGCTGTGAGGTCGGGCCGGTGCTCGGCCGTGGCGGCTTCGCCACCGTCTACCGGGGACGCCAGACCGCGGTCGGGCGTGAGGTCGCCATCAAGATCGATTCCCGGGTCGTCGACGACGAACGCAATCGGCGGCGCTTCCTGCGGGAGGCGACCGCGTCGGGGCGGATCGATGCGCACCCGCACGTGGTGTCGCTCATCGACGTCGGCACGACCGACGACAACCGGCCCTACCTGGTGATGGAGTACTGCCCGGGCGGCTCGATCGCCGATGCCCTGAGGGAGAAGGGAGTCTTCTCCGTTGCTGACGCCTGCGACCTGGGCATCGCCATCAGCAGTGCTCTGGCAGCGGCGCACGAGAGCGGGATCCTGCACCGTGACATCAAACCGGCCAACATCCTGATCGACGCGTACGGCACCCCGCGACTGTCTGACTTCGGCCTGGCCGCGCTGTCCGAGCCCGGGACCGAGATGTCGGTGACCCTCGAGGCGATGACCCCGGCGTACTCGGCGCCCGAGGTGCTGCACCAACAGGTGCCGACACCGCGTTCCGACGTGTGGTCACTCGGCGCCACCGTGTACGCGATGATCTCCGGCCAGCCGCCGCGCAAACGTCCCGACGGGTCGGCCGCCGGGATCGCCGAGATCCTCGCCAGGGTGGGGGAACCATTCCCGGATCCGCAGGTGCCGGGGAGCCACCTGCTGATGCCGGTGATCTGGCGGGCGACCCACCCCGACCCGGCCCAGCGGTACCCGTCGGGTCGCGAACTGCACCAGGCGTTGGGGCAGGTACGGGAGAAGCTCGGCCCGGGTCGGGTGGTGGTCGGCGGCCCCGAGGCGGTGCTGACCCAGGTGCGCCCTTCCGGGCGATCGTCGATGCCTGCGGGCACACAGGGATCTGTCGCCGTACGGGGAAAGGCGCGCTGGCCAGCCGTGCTGGCCGGCACCATGGTCGGGATCCTGCTGGGCGGGATCGCCGGCATCACGGGAGTGATGATCGCCCGGCCTTTCGATGGTGGTGCGCCGTCCGGGCCGGGAGCGTCCACCACAGGCGGTTCGGGAGCGGCTGCCGACGCGGAGAAAGTACCCGCGGTGGGGAGTTGCTGGAAGAACATCACCACTGTCGGCGGCAATGTGACCGCGAAGCAGGTTGACTGTGCCGAATCGCACGCCTGGGAGACCTACGCCAGCGGGTTGCTGGATCCGGCCACGCCGAATGCGGAGTCGGACACCGTCGCCAAGGATCCAGTGGTGAAGAAGACCTGCACGAAGGCGGCCGCCAAGGCCTACCTGGAAGGAAAGTCGGTCGACTACCGGGTCCAGATCATCCCGCCGTCAGGTGACCAGTTCATCTCCGGCCAGCGTGGGTTCGCCTGCGTGATGGCCGGCACCAAGGAGGGCCAGGTCACCGGGTCGATCAAGACCCGGTGACGGCCGACGATGGTCGAGTAGTGAGCGTGTCGAGACCTTGGGCAATGTTGGTCGAGTAGCGAGCGTCAGCGAGCGTGTCGAGACCTTGGGCATGTTGGTCGAGTAGCGAGCGTCAGCGAGCGTGTCGAGACCGCTCACGCAAGGTCTCACCAGTGCAGCTGGACCCCACGCTTCTCCAGATGGTGCTGGAAGTCGGCGGTGGCAGCGGGGTCGTCGGCGACGGCCTGCGGTTCGGTGCCACGGTCGAGGCAGTAGCCGACCAGACTGCCGACAGCCTCGCCGATGGCCCACTCGACCGGGTGGAGCCGGTAGCAGCCGTTGGTGATCTGGGTGGTGCCGATGTTCTTGGAAGCGGGCAGCAGGTTGCGGACCCGGACCGGTAGCAGGGCACCCAGCGGGATCTGGAACGGGTGGGGGAGCCCGCCGCCCTTGCCCGGGCCCGCGCCGGCGCCGGTGGTGCGGTGCCGGTCGATCCAGAAGTAGTGCCCGACTCCGACCGTGTCGGCGAACTCGGCGGCACGGTCGGCGCGGAATGTCGTGGAGATCTCCTGCTCCACAACGGTTTTCCGCGCCTTGATCCGGCGGGACTCGCGGATGTAGGGGTGCATCGCGAAGCCGTCGGCAGTGCCGGCGACGTCGGCGCGGAGCCGTACGCCCGGCCAACCGGTGCCACCGTCGGGCCGCGGCGCATCGGTCTGCAGCCAGTACAGCAGTGAGCGGCTGAGGGCTTTGGCCTGCTCCCAGTGGTGTGCCGCATCGGGCACGCCGAACAGCGGCCCGCCGACGTAGTCGTTCATCGGCCAGTTCACGATGGTCACGTCGCTGCGGAGGTAGCCGGGGGTGAAGTGGCGGCGAGCGGCGATGCGGCGGTAGTTCCACAGCTCCGGTTCGCGACCCATGTTGTGGTGGTCGAGATCGATCACGTCGTCGGCGGGGTCGGGGTTCGGGGTGAACCGGTAGGTCCGGCCCGGATGCCCGTCGGTGGTCACACTGGTGTCCCAGGACAGGATCGGTACCCCGTCCAACTGGGGCGGATGCAGGTCACGCCAGTAGCTGTAGTCGGCGGGGCGGTCGATGGTGTGGTCCTCGCCGGCGAGGTGTTCGATCGCGAAGCACCAGGTGACGCCCTGCATGTCCAGCGGGTCGGCGGTCTCGGCCGCGTTCGGCTCGCCGGTCTCCGACTGGGCCTCGCGGCCCGAGGTGTGTTCCACCCCGGCCAGTTCGAGCAGATCTCCGAGCTCAGTGGCGTCCAGCACGTACGGGGCCTCGAGGTCGCGCTCCGAACCGTCGGCGAGCCGGACCCGTACCCCGCTGACACGGTCACCGTCGGTGGTCGCAGCGATGGGCACGGTCTCGGTGAGCACGGTCAGCTGCTCGTTCACCCGGTACGGGGCGAGCATCTCCTCGATCACCGCCACCCCGATGCGAGGGTCGACACTGACCGGGCTGACCCACGCCTCGCCCGGGTTGAGGTGCGGATCGGTGCGGGCCTGCTCGGTGAGCGGGAAATGCCGCCGGTGGTAGTCACGCAGACCGTCGCGCAGCCGCCGGTACGACTGGTTCGCCCCGGTCCGCTCGATCGCGATGTGTTCGTCCAGGGGGACCAGCTGGCTGGTCAACTGGCCGCCCAGCCACCGAGTGGGGTCGGTCAGCACGACTCGGCGTCCCGCCTCCAACGCGGCCAGGGCGGCAGCGATGCCACCCAGCCCGCCGCCGATGATCACCAGGTCTGCATGTTTCCCGCTGCTCGCTGTCATGGGAGCCAGCTTCACAGCGGCCGGACCGCAGCGCCAAGGCCGTACGTCATGAATATGATGTGACACGTGGGTCGTCGAGTGACACAGGCCGACATCGCGCGGCTGGCCGGGACCAGCCAGTCCGTGGTGTCGCTGGTCATCAACGGTCGTGCTGAGGGCCGGGTCGCCCCCGAGCTGGCTGCCCGCGTACGTGTGCTGCTGCGGACCGGCGGATATCTGCGTGACCGTGCTCAACGGGTCGATGCCACGCGAGTCATCGGCGTGTTCACCTACGAGGCCGTGTTTCCCAGCGTGGCCGTCGACTTCTACCATCCGTTCCTGGCCGGGCTGGAGCGGGCGGCCGAGGCCTCCGGTCACGACCTGCTGCTCTTCACCAGCGCCTCGGTCGAGAGCCGTTCCTCGAGCGGGGTCGAGAGACGGAGCCGAGTGCTCGACGACCACCGGCTCGGCCGGGTGGACGGCTGCATCCTGTTGGGACGTGAGGTGGACACCGAGGACCTGGCCCGTCTGACGGCCACCGGATATCCGTACGTGTCGGTCGGTCGCCGGGACGACGCCGATGGCCCGGTGCCCTATGTCGGGGCCGACTACGTCACCGCCACCAAGGAGATCGCCGCCGAGGCGATCGGCCTCGGGCATCGGCGATTCCTCTACGTGCCGTACGGGTCCGACTCCGAGTCATCGCGTGACCGCTACCGCGGATTCCGTACGGGGATTGAGGAAACGGGACTGCCGGTCAGCCATCGGCGACTGGACCACCTGGGCGCTCGCGACGTGCTGGGCGCGGCGGCGCAGGACGGCGCCACGTGCATCATCGTCGAGGACGCCTCGCACGGCGAGGCCATCGCCCGCGCCACGCGGCGAGCAGGGCTGGTGTTGGGACGCGACCTGTCGCTGGTGCTGCTGCACGAGATGCAGCGGCCGTTGGTCGGCACCGAGCTGACCCGGCTCCGCATCCCTCGCGCCGAGATGGCGACCGAGGCGTTCGCCCTGTTGCTCCAGATCACCGGGGCCGCGCCGGCCACCAGTGGGGAAACGCTGCCGTGGCAGCGATTGCTGCCGGTGACCCGGGTCACGGGCCGTACCCTCGGGCAGGCCCCGGTCTGAGATCGGCAACCAGGTTCTCTGCGCCAGGCGTTCTTCGCGTTCGCCCTCACGCCTTGCGGGGAGTCCTCTCTATGGTCCAAGCAGAGCAAGCGGCACGACGGCGATCCCGTCGTGCCTGCGATAGGCCGTGGTCCCCGTGGTCACCACCAGGAGATCGGCCACCTGATCGGGTGCTTGTTCACGGAGCCAGAGCAGATGCTTGACGTCGTGACTCCTCACCTCGGGTGCAAGCTTCACCTCGATACCGAGAATCTGGCCTTCCGGCCCCTGGACAATGAGGTCGACCTCGCGATCACCGCCGGTGAGCCGGAGATGGCTGACGCTTGCCTCGCAGGCCTGGGCGAGGACCCGGACTCCGAGCGTGACCAACGACTCGAACAGCGGGCCAGCCATGTGTGCGCCGCCGGTGCCGAGAAGTGAGGCGGCGGAGAGTTCCAGCAGGCGAGCGGCCAGCGCGGGGTCGGCCAACTGATGCTTCGGTGCCTGCTGAAGGCGCCGAAATGTACTGCCGACGGGATTCCAGCCGGGTACGGGGTCGAGCAGCCACAGCTGTGTCAGGTGGTCCCGATAGGCGATGGTTGTCGTCTTCGCGGGCTGGGTGCCGTCGCCGCCGGTGGTCAGGTCCAGCAGTCGGGAGTACGCCGTTGTGGTCGACGAGGCAGCCGCGTAGGCGGCGAGCCAGCGTCGCAAGGTCTCCGGGCGACGTACCTCATATCCCTGTTCTGGCAGGTCTCTGTCGACGACACGGCGGAGGTAGCCGTCGAGCAGGGCGCGACGAAACCGGGGAGCTCTCCCCATGATTCCGGGGAACCCGCTGTCGACTATGGCCGTGGCGTAGTCGGGGAGCGAGAAGTTCGTGGTGCCTCCGATCGACTCACAGTTGCCGGCCAGGAGCGCCGACAAGGACACTGTCGGGGAGACGATGCCTCGCTCGTGCAGGCCCATCGGGCGCATACGCAGCGAAAGGATGCGCCCTGCGCCGCTGTGGGTTCCGGACGCATCGACCGGGGTGGCCGAGCCGGTGAGGAGGAATCGTCCGGCGGGTGCGCCGGAATCGACCTGGCGCCGCACGGAGTCCCAGATCTGAGGGAGCTTCTGCCACTCGTCAAGGAGCACTGTTCCGGCAGGCAGCGATGCCAGCCCGAAGTCAGCCTGCGCGACCGCTCGCTGTGCTGGATCGTCAAGGAACCAGGTGGAGGTGGCCCGGCGGCGGGCCGTGTCCGTCTTTCCGACGCCTTTGGGGCCGTCGATGGCAATGGCTGGCGCCACCCCCAGCAGCTCATCGAGCTCGTGGTCGATGGTTCGTTCCAAGTACTTCATCGTGTTCAACGCTACCATTTGCGACGGGTCTACGCTACCCTTTGCGGAGCTCCTACGCTACTTCGTGCGAGTTGGTGGCGCAGTGTGGCCGTGAGTGGGGTCGGGTCCGTCGAGCGGCTCAGGGGCCGACCATGCCCCGCACCAACGCCAGGATCGCCGAGGGGCGGACCTCGGCGGCGCGGACAGGGTCGGCGTCGCGGACCGCCCAGGCGTCGAAGCTGTGGAGCACATCGAGAAGCAGCCTCGCCTGCAGATCCGTCGGCAGGTCGCTGCGGACCTGACCGCACTCGCGACCCTGTTCCAGGACGCTGACGATCCAGGCGTCCACCGGACGTTGCCAGGCTTCGACGACTGCGCGGGCCTGCACGGGAAGTCCTCCGAGGTGCACCAGCGGGCCCAGCAGTGACAATTCCTCCAGTTGTGTCACTGTCTCGGTGAGATGCTCCAGGAACGCAGCGACCCGGTCCCAGAACGATGGTCCGGTGAAGTGGTCGGGTGGCGGGATTTCGATGGTGTCGGTGGCGGCGGCCGTCAGGTCGGCGATGACCAGTTCGAACAATGCCAGCTTCGAGGGAATCACGTAGTAGAAGGAACTCTTGCTCATCCGGCACTCGCGGATGACGGCGTTGAGTGAGGCCCCGTCATAGCCCGCGGCGGCGAAGTGGCGCGCGGCGATCCTGACCAGGGTACGGCGTCGGCCCGGCAGGAGGCGATGTGAGGCGTCCGGTGTCACCCAGCAAGTCTTGCATTTGGACCGGGCGGTCCACAAGGGAGTACCGTGGTTGGTGGAGGTGCGGTGATGGCACGCGAACAACGGACAGTGGCGCAGCAGGTGGACGCGGCGGCCGAGGACGACCTGGTGACCCTTGTGGTGGGCGCCGGAGTGGCAGGGGTGACGGTGGCGCAACTCCTGCGTCAGCAGGGAAGGCACCCGATCCTGGTCGAACGACGGCCCGACGACGGGCACCCGGGATACATGCTGGCGCTGATGCCGATGGTCGAACCGGTGCTCGATGAGCTGGGCGTGCGCGCCGGGTACCGAAACCGCAGTCAGCCGTTCGACCGTTACGGCGTCCACGACCACAACGGCCGACTCGTTCGGGTGGATTCAATGGGGCAACTCCTGGACCGGTACGGCGACTATCGCGGCATCGGTCGTGGCGAACTGCTGGACTGCCTCACCGCCCAACCGTGCCCTGTCAGCCACGCGACGACGGTGATCGCGATCGACGAGGGCAGGTCGGCAACGGGTCGGACGATCGTCACCCTCGACGAGCGAGGGGTTCGCCACAGCGTCGAGGTGGATCTGGTCGTCATCGCCGACGGCATCCATTCCCGTACCCGCGGTCTGGTGCTCGACGAGGCCGAGGTCGAGGTGGTCGACACCGGCTGGAGTGGCTGGGTGGCCTGGGCGGACGCGGACGACGACATGGACCTGGGGGAGGAGGTGTGGGGCAACGGCTTCTTCGTCGGCCTGTATCCGGTGCTCGGATCGCTCGGCACCTTTGTCGGTGGTCCCACACAGGAGTTGGTGGCGGGACCTGCCGCGTTCGTGTCCCGTGTCAGGGCCCAGCTCCGTGAGAGCGGTCCGCGGGTTGATCGCGTACTCGATGCGGTGGCCGCCGATCCCGACCCGTACCTGTGGCCGATGACCGACTGTCGAGCGCCGCGCTGGACCACCGCGGGTACGGCATTGCTGGGCGACGCGGCGGCCGGATTCCTTCCCACAGCAGGGATCGGGGCCGGAATGGCGATGGAGTCGGCCTGGGTGCTCGCGGCCATGCTGGAGCGGGCAGACCATGATTCGCTGTCGTCGGTACTGGCGCGCTACGAACGCGAGCAGCGTCCTCGGGTCGAATCGGCCCAGTCGAACTCACGTCAGCTGGCCTCGCTGATGTTCCGGCGGAATCTGCCGCTGGCTCTGATTCGCGACCTCGCGCTGCGGCTGGTCAGCGTCGACGTCGCGCTCCGGCCGATCCAGCGGCTGCTGGCGACCCGGCCTGATCCGCGGGCCGCCTGAGTCCTTCGATCCCGGTCAGCACGACGTCGAGCAGCGCGGCGAAACGCTGGTCAGGATCGGCAGCGAGGCGGCGTCCGGTGGCCGCGACGAGGGGATGGTGCTCAGCGTCGACGCGGGCGTCGCGCGCCTCGATCGTGTACCGGTCATCGGTGGTCTGGATCCGTTCCTGCTCCTCGATGCAGTGGCCGATGACGAACGCGGTGAGGATCGCGTACGCGTCGGTGGTCGCCTCGACGCTGAATCCTTGGTCCTGCATCCAGGCGAGGTGAGGTTCCAGGTCCCGAAGCAGACTGGCGTCGGTCATCGAGGTTCCGCCGAAGGAGCGCGCGCCGTCACGGTGGCCGAGAAGTCCCTTCCGGGTGGCATGGGCGTAGCTCGCGCACGCCTCGCGCCAGCTGCGGTGACGATCGGCACCCGCGGCGGCACCGATCTCACGCCACACCTGGGTGGCCATCTCGTCCAGCAGGGTGCGCTTGTCGCGGACGTGCCAGTACAACGCGGGCGCCTTGACGTCGAGGCGCGCCGCAACGGCCCGCACGGTGAGTCCCTCGATGCCCACGTCGTCGAGCACCGTGAAGGCGGCACCGACGATCGTCTCGAGGTTCAGTCCCTTCGCCATGGTTGACACCTTAACAAAGTTAAGTCACACTCGAGATCGAAGAATTTAACGACGTTAAGGAGGTTCGAGATGCGTGCGGCGATCATCGAGACCGCAGGTGGCCAGGTGGTGGCGGGGGAGTTCGCCGAACCGGAACCGGTCGAGGGCGAGACCGTCATGGAGGTGCTGGCTGCGGGGATCCACCCCGTCGTGCGCGGCATGGCCACCGGTGGCCACTACGGCAGCAAGAACCACTATCCACTCGTGCCGGGGGTCGACTGTGTCGCCCGTGGCGAGGACGGCATCGTCCGCTATGCCGGTTTCGCCCGGCAACCCTGGGGCACCATCGCCGAACGGGTGGCCGTACGGATGGGGCTGCCGATTCCCGCCGGTGCTGATTCGGTCCAGATCGCCGGAGCGCTCAACCCTGGCATGGGTTCCTGGCTGTCGATGACGGCTCGGGTCAACCAGCTCGGCGAGCTCGGCACCGTGCTCGTAGTGGGAGCCACCGGTGTCGCCGGCCGAATTGCTGTGCAGTCGGCGTTCGCGTTGGGAGCCACCCGGGTCGTCGGCATCGGCCGCGATCCCGAACGGCTTGCCGAGGTCGAGCGATTCGGAGGTGTCCCGGTGTCACTGGCCGACGGTGCCGCGGCCATCACCACCGCCCTGGCCGGTACGGAGCCGTCGTTGGTGCTCGACTACGCGTGGGGACCTGCTGCCGAGACGGTGTGGGAGGCGCTCGAACGCCGTGGCCTCGAAGAGGACCACGCCGACATCATGCACGTCCAGATCGGCACGATGGCGGGCACGCATGCGGCGTTGCCCGGAGCGCTGCTGCGCAGCCGCCGCATCACCTTGACTGGGGCCGGGGCAGGATCGGTGTCTGTGGCCGAGATGATGGCCCACCTGCCAGCCTTCATGGAGCGGGTCGCTACCGGAGAGATCTCTGCCCCCGTACGAGAGTTCCCGCTGTCACGTGTGGATGAAGCATGGAGCTATGCCGGCCCGGAACGGGCTGTTGTCGTGCCGTGAACATCAATGATGGCTACTCTGACCACTGGTGCTGATCGGTGGCCAGGCTCTTGCTCCAGCCACCAATTCCCACCGATGTTCCGGGAGGTGCGAATTCGATGACCGAGCCGATGGCGGCGCTAACCGTGTCATGGATGGATGGTCCTTGGGCTCGTGGCTGGCTGTTGGAGCTCAGGAGACTGGCGACCCGACTTGACGGTGAGCAAGTGGCCGCGGCAAGTCCGTTGCGCGTGAACATCGTGTTCCGCATGGGAGATCGGAGCGAGCCTAGCGAGTCCTGCGGAGTTCAGTTGGGGCCTGTCGATCACAACGGCGACCAGCTCACAGTGCAGGCTGCGGTGGGACCTGTCGAGGTGGGCGATCGTCGAGCGGTCTTGTCGAAGATGCTGATCATGGCGGCCGACGAAGCTGAGGTCTATGCCCGACGTGAGGGTCTTGCGGACACGCTGCCAGAGGTTCGGCGCCTGGCTGCCATGGCCGGAGGGGTGGACTGGTCAGGTGGTAGCGCCCTCTCCGAGGCTGGGCTGCAGGAGCTCGAGCGGCTACTGGCGCTTTGTCCGGCAAGGCGACACCGATGACTGGTAGAACACAACGCTCGAAAGCTTCCTGGAAGCCTTCGGACTGTGGTCGACGTGATCGAGAACCACTACATCAACACCAAGCAACCGCTACCACGGTCCGCATGGACCCTCGTCGCGGGCGCTCTGCGAGGTGCTCGGTTCTACGAGTAGTCTTGGCTTGGCGTGGGCGTGGACGGGATGGAGCCAACGAGGCTCCCGCTGGGTCGAGTGAGCTCTCGATGACTGGCGACAGGACTCAAACCTGGCCGTGGTTGCCGTCCGCAAGGAGTGCGACGATCATGTGGATCTACACACTCAAGGGAGACTCCCATGGGCCATGATCGGGCGCAAGACTCGGTGATCGAGCTGAAGCTCCCGCCAGACTTCGACGAGGATGAAGTCTATATTGGAATGAAAGGATGCTATTTCCGCGCCAAGCTCGTGGAGTCCTCAAGTGGGAGCGAGTATCCGATCATGTTCTACGATCCCATACGTCTTGCTCAGGACGTAGAGTCAGAGGTGGGTGGCGGATTCTTCTTCGACGTTGCGGTCTGTGTCATCCCTGAGGTGTCCGAGGCGGAGATGCGCAAGGCTGTTTCCAAGATGACGGCCTGGCACATCAGGGGCCTGCGCGCCATTGACATGGACCATTCTGGTGATTGATGACAACGGTCCGAGGTTGCGGCTGGCACGGAGCATCGTGGCCTAGTCGATCCGGCCCTCGTGGGGGCTGGAGGCTTCCGCGTACCGTCGTACGGGAATACGTCCGGCTCCGTGAGCGAGCCGCCCGGCGGCCACGGCGTGCCGCATGGCGTGCGCCATGCGTACCGGGTCATGGGCGCGGGTGACCGCCGAAGCGAGCAGGACGCCGTCGCATCCCAACTCCATCGCCAGGGCCGCCTCCGACGCCGTACCGATCCCGGCGTCCAGGATCACCGGGATACCGCGATCACTGGCGTCGGCGACGATGAGTTCAATGTTGTGCGGGTTGCGGATCCCCAGCCCGGAGCCGATCGGTGCACCCAGCGGCATCACCGCTGCGCATCCCACATCGGCGAGGCGGCGGGCCAGGATCGGGTCGTCGTTGGTGTAGGGGAGCACGACGAATCCGTCGGCGACGAGCTGCTCGGCGGCGTCGACCAGTTCCAGCGGATCCGGTAGCAGGGTGACCTCGTCGGCGATCACCTCGAGCTTGACCCAGTTGGTTTCGAGCGCCTCGCGGGCCAGCTGGGCGACCAGGACTGCTTCGGTCGTGGTGTAGCAGCCGGCGGTGTTCGGCAGCACGGCGATGTCGTTGCGGTGCAGCACGTCGATCACCGATCCCTTGGCGCCCGGATCGACCCGGCGCATCGCGACGGTGGTCAGTTCGGTGCCGGAGGCGAGCAGTGCGGCTTCCAACACTGCGAGCCCGGGTGCACCGCCGGTGCCCATGATCAGTCGGGAGCCGAAGCGACGACCGGCAATCACCAAGGGGTCTTCCCCCGTTCTGAATTCACCCACCTTGCACCGCCGTCACGAACTCGACGCGGGCTCCGGCCGTGACTGTCGTGGTCGGCCACTGGGTGCGGGGCACGACGGCCCGATCGACGGCGACGGCGACTCCGCGGTGCTGGCTGGCATCCGGATGGACCAGCGTCACCACCTCGGCGACCGTGACGCCCTCGGCCACCTCTCGCTCGGCGCCGTTCACGGTGATGATCATGGTTTCTCCTCGTACGGGTTGAAGGCGCGTCCCAGCTCGGGCCAGTCACCGTCGACGACGAGCCCGGCGATCAGCTCGGCGGTGATCGGGGTGAGCAGTACCCCGTTGCGGTGGTGTCCGGTCGCCAGCACCAGACCCGGTAGGGGACTGGGGCCGAGCAGTGGTGCGTGTGTCGGGGTGGCGGGGCGGAACCCGACGCTGACCTCGGCGAACTCGTACTCCGCGGTGATCGGCAGTACGGCCCGGGCATCGCGCAGCAACTCGTACACCCCGCCACCGGTCGCCGTACCCTCGAAGCCGCGGTCCTCGCTGGTCGCTCCGATCGCGATCTCGCCGGAGTGGCGCGGGACGAGGTAGACCTCCGTGCCGTGGACGAAGGCCCGCAGCGTCTGTTCCGGCAGCGGCAGGCGGCCGGCGCGAAGCCGTACCACTTGTCCCTTGACCGGGCGCACCGGGAGGTCGAACGGCAGTGGGACCTCGGCCGCCCAGGCGCCGGGACACCACACCACGACCTCGGCGGTCAGAATGGCGTCTCGACTTCGCTCGACGGGCGGGGTGGTGGTTCGCTCGACGGGCGGGGTGGTGGTTCGCCCGACGGGCGGGGTGGCGGTTCGCTCGACGTTCGGAGACTCAGCCAGGGTGACACCGCGACAGCGGCCGTCCTCGGTCACGATCCCGGTGACCGTTCCGTCGATCCATTCGATCTCGCGGCGGGCCAGGTCAGCACGCAGCGCCGCCCACAGCAGGCGCGGGTCGATCGCCCAGTCGCCCGGCACCACCAGGGCAGAGCGGATCGTGGGCGCCAGCAGGGGAGCGAGTTTGCGGGCCTGACGGGCGGTGCACAGCTCGGCCGTGAGCCCGCAGTCGGCCAGCACCTGCGCGAAGTCGGCGAGCCGGGCAGCATCGTCGCCGTCGAGGCCGACCGACAGCGTCGCCGTACGGCGGAGGCCCAGGTCGTGCCCGGTGTCCGCCTCGAGCTCACCGATGTAGGAGTCGTAGCGTTCCAGCGAGGCGAGGTTGAGCTGCAGGAGTCCGAGTTCGGTGGTGGCGACCTCGGTCGCCGGAGCGAGCATGCCGGCGGCGACCCCGGAGGCGGCATGGGGGCGGTCGTCGGCGACGATCCGCACGTGCCCGCCTCGAGTCGCGATGGCGCGGGCGACCGCAGTGCCGATCAGCCCTCCGCCGACCACGAGGACGTCAGTCGGGGGTGTCACACGATCAGGCACCCGGTCAGTCTATGAGTCGCCGAGCCGGGACAGGATCGACTCCACGATGGGGTGGGCCAGGTGCTCGGCAACATAGTCGTTGCGGCGGCCGTCATCTGCTTTGTCCGTCGAGAAGGTGACGATCTCGCCATGGTGGTCGTAGCGGCTGGGATCCTTCAGGCTCGGTCCGTGGTGCGGAAGGCTGACGCTCACCCGGAAGGCGATCCGTCCTGACGGGTCGGTGCAACTGATCCCGAAGGACGAGTTGCCACAGTCTCCTCCGGCGAGATCGAGCGGTTCGTCGATCGAAGGGTCCGGGTTCAGCTCGACGAACTTCTTGGAACCCGCTGCGAGGACCTCGATCGTCACCTTCTGCAGGCTTGTGTCCGTGCGGAGCATGCCGATCGGGATGTGGTACGTGATCGTGCAGATCGCCTCGGCGACGTGGATGGCGCCACCGGGGACCTTCGTCATGTCTCGCGCCGTCACCTCGTAGTCGGCGGGTTCTGCTGAACGGGTGATGGTGTCGATCTGCGGCAGCAGGCTCCGCAGCGTTTCGTCGGTCAGCAGGGCGCAGGCCGATGGCCATCGCTCGAAGGAGCCGTACGGATCCAGATCGCCGTCGAGCGGAATGGTCGCACCGACATCGTGGGGCAGGTCACCCAGGACGACCGGGGCCGTCGCCGACTTCCCGCACCCGGCCAGCATCACAGCGAGCAGGAGAGTCGAGGTGGCCATCAGGGTCCGCCAAGCCGAGCGCATTCCGGCATCCTCGCAGTCGCAGGGTTCACCGCTACGCTGAGCCCTGTGACTGCACTGATGGGGATCGAGACCCGGCTGAAGCTGGCGCGGTTGTACCTGTGCACCGACGCACGAGAGGCCCAGGGCGATTTTGCCGACTTCGTCGAGGCGGCACTGTCGGGTGGGGTGGATCTGATCCAGCTGCGTCAGAAGGGACTCGACCCGGCCCACGAGGTCGAACTGCTGCAGCAGATGCGCAAGATCGCCCAGCCGTACCAGGCCCTGGTTGTCGTCAATGACTCGCCGGCGGTGGCGGAGAAGTTCAACAGCGACGTGTTGCACCTAGGTCAGGACGACGGATCACCCCGCAAGGCCCGGAAGTCCTTGCACCAGTGGGCCCGCATCGGACGGTCCACCCACGATCCTCGCCAGGTCGCCGATGCCGTGCAGGACACTGATGTCGACTACTTCGCGGTCGGACCGATCTGGGCGACCCCCACCAAGCCCGGCCGGCCCGCGGTCGGACTCGACCTCATCCGTACGGCGGCCGAGATCGCTCCGCCCTCCGATGTCACCTCGAAGCCATGGTTTGCCATCGGAGGCATCGATGCCGGCAACCTCGACCAGGTGCTGGACGCCGGCGCCCGCCGGGTCGTGGTGGTGCGAGCCATCACCGAGGCGAGCGATCCGGAGGCGGCGGCCCGGCAGCTGAAGGACCGGCTGCGGCAGGCCTGGCGGGACGACCCCGCCATGGAGCAGTACCTGTTCGGCGCCATCCAGGGCCCGGCGGGAGGCACGGCCAGACTCCGCGAGGGCCAATGAGATCTCGGCCGCGCTCGATCGTCGGAGGAGTCGCGCTCCTGGTGGTGGTACTGGGGCTCGGGCTGCTCGGATTCCTGAACAGTTGTGCCTCCGGAACCTCCCCGCAGGGCCAAGGATCCCCGAGCGCCTCGGCGGCCTCGAGCATCGATCCGGACTCCGGTCTGCCCTGGGTGGCCGTCGCTGATCTTCCCTCGCAGGCGCGCGACACCCTGGAGTTGATCGACGCCGGTGGACCGTACCCGTACGACCGTGACGGCGTGGTGTTCAGCAACTTCGAGGGATTGCTGCCGAAGCAGAAGTCCGGCTATTACCACGAGTACACGGTGTCGACGCCGGGCTCGAAGGATCGCGGTGCACGGCGCATCATCACCGGCAGCAAGGGCGAGTTCTACTGGACCGCCGATCACTACGCCAGTTTCCAGCGGATCAGGAGGTGACCATGGCCGATCATCATTCGCCGATCTTCTCCGGCACCGCCACCGGCGATCTGGTTTCGACGGATCGCCCGGTGGTTGCCGTCACGGACCTGCTCACCTCCGCCGGCTGGCAGGTAGCGGTGCTGCCACCGGTCGCTGACGAGGCGGCCTTCCACCGCGAGGTTGCTGCGGTGCTGGGGTTTCCGTCCTACTACGGGGCCAATCTGGATGCGCTGTGGGACTGTCTGTCCGACCTGGACGCTCCTACCGCGCTGGTGTGGCAGGGCTGGTCCGAACTCGCCATCGGCGAGCCGCACCAGTGGGCCCGGGTGCTTCAGGTGCTACGGGAACGTACGGAGTCAAACCCCGCCTTCGCGGTGGTACTGGAGGCATCGTGATCGGAACGGGAGCTGTCACCATCCGCTCCGGAGTCAGCAAGCTGCTGTTCTGGATGGGACCGGCACTCATCCTCGTGGGGGTGGTGATGGGGATCGGCGGCGTCGTGGCGGCGGTGCTGACCGGAGACACCTCCCTGGTCGGGATGCTCATCCTGACGGCCGTCGGCGGGGTGGCGGGCGGCTTGATGCACGCCGCAGGCCGCCGTGCCAGGGTCGAGGTCTCGGCGCTCGACGTCCGTTGGTTCCCCGTCATCGGCGCACCGACCAACGTGGCGTGGGAAGCGGTGCAGCAGGTGGAGGTGCCCGTGGATCCGAGCAACGGCAGGGCCGTACGGCTGCTGCTCCGTGACGGACGTCGACTGGAGATCTCGGCGTTGAGCATGAGCACCGGCGACGGCGGGGCGTGGGCGGACAGCGGTTATCTCAACGCCGGCCAGCAACTCGTCGAGGCCCACCAGGGCTGGCTGCAGGCGCATCTGCGCTGACCGTGGTCCGAGCTCGCCAGCGGTGAACCGCACCATGCGGGCGCTAGAGTGCGGCAGGTGCTCAGGGAACGTACGGAGGCAGACCCCGCCTTCGCGGTGGCACTGGACGGGGCCTGACCACAGGTCCTCACACCTGCGAGCTCCAGCACCGGTTGTCACATCTGATAACGATCATCGTCACATCTGATAACGAGAACTGGGTGGAGAGTACACAGGGCTGGGTGCGACGCAGGTAGCCCCTGCTGGGCGCGGGACGTGATGTGATGCCGGTGTGGATCTGGAACGTCACAACGGTCTGCACGTCACGGAGCTGGTGCCCGATTCCGGAGGCTTCGCCACGGATGCCTGGATCGCAGACCAGCCCTGGTTTGTGAAGATGTGGCCCAGGATCGGACCACGGGAGTACGACCTCTGGGTCGCTGCCGAGGGCTACCGACCGGGTGATGAACCAGGTCGATCGTTCCGGGGTCGACACCTGGGGTTTCGACCGGATCGCTCGCCTGGACAGCGATCTCGCGGTCTTTCGCAGACACTGCGTCAGCATCGGCCGCCGGAGCTGACCGCATCGCTCATGCCTCGATCAGACCGTAGGCCTTCCAGGTGCCCGGGGCGGTGCAGATCCACCCGGTCGGTGAACCGGGCGCCGGAGCCGTGTTGGTCACCGTCGAGCCACGGGTGTGCGTGCCTGAGGTCGGTGCCGACGTTCCCGCCGTACGCGTGACCCAGACGGTGCCGACCCGTTCGTGGATCGTGCCGTCATCGGTCGTCACCCGAGAGCCATGCAGTGCTGTTTTCGGCATGCCCTTGACCGTGCCTGCCATGTGGCCCGTCATCATGACTGGTGAGCCCGGGTAGGCGCTGACGTACTCGGCGCAGCTGGTCGAGTCGGCACTGCGAATGTCGATCACCGTCGAGGCGATCAATGTCTTCGCGCCGCTGCTGCTGCGGTCGCGGTAGTAAATGGCGGCCTTGCAGGTCGTGTCCGCGTGCATCGTGATCTTTCCGCCGGCCAGGACGGGACTGTCGAGGAACTCGCCATCCAGGAAGACGACGTGGCCGAACTGGGTGCCGATGGCGCCACTGCTCACCCCACAGTCGACGAAGTTGTTGTCGGCGACGTGGAGGCCCTTGAGTGGTGCGCAGGTGATCGAGAGCCCGGCGAACGGAGCGTGGCGGACCGTGTTCCCGGAGATCTCCAGCTGTGCCGTCGCCGGCTTGGTTCCCGTCGATCCTGAGGTGGGGAACGCGATGGCGGCGGCGTAGAGGCTCGGCGTGCCGCTGCGCAGGGCCGGGATGGTGATGCCGTCGCCATAGGTGATGACATTGTCGAGGATGGCGATCGAGGCGGCATCGAGTGAGTTCCGGAAGGCGTAGAACACGATCGCCGAGCCGATCGGCTGGGTGTACGCCGCTGGGTACAGGTCGGGGCGCATCGTGATCGTGTTGCCGACCACGAGGAGCCTGTCGGCGCCGACTGGGTCGACAGGGTCCACCGAGCCCTGCTTGCCGGACCAGATCGTGACCCCGAACCGGGATGCCTCGATCGAGTTCCCCGAGAACGTGAGGCCACGATCTGTGCCGCCCCAGCTCATGCCGGTGAGATTGATCCCCACCTGGAACCGGCTGATCGTGTTGCCGGTGACGCTCACCGTCGTACCGTGGACCTCGATCGCGGTCTTGGGTGCCTTCTCCCAGCGGGCACCTTCGAAGATGCAGCCGTGCACGTTGAGAAGTTCGCCAGCAATGTTGATGTACGACTGGTCGTAGTCGTAGGCGGCCGAGCTCTGCGAGTCGCACCGGAGCCAGCGGCTGTTGGTGACGGTGATGTTGGTACGGGGTGCCCGCTCGGTGTCGGAGACGACCCCCTGCGGGAAGTAGAGGCTGACCACCGAGTCGCAGTTGAGGACGTCGATGGTGTCGATGCAGACGGTGTCAGCCGGGCCCGGGAAACTCGACACCGTGTAGCGCAGGGTCGGACGCCAGTACTCCGCGTCGCTCGGCATCGGGTTGTTCTGTTGGTTGTGGTCGAAACCGAGGTCGCGCACCTCCCAGTGCACGGCCTTCACCTGCGAGCCCAGGATGCCCCAGTACGGGCCGACGCCGTCCTTGATCTTGATGATCGAGGTCTCGCGGGACTCTCCGAAGATCGCGATCCGCTCGGTCGTGATCCGCAAGATGTAGTCGGTGGTGTTGGTCGGCGCGATGAGGTAGGTGCCGGCCGGGATGTACAGGCCCTGGCCGTCCTCAAGGGCGTCGAGCGCTGCCTGCAGCGCGGCGGTGTCGTCGGTGACGCCGTCCCCGCGTGCGCCATGGTCACGGACGTCGATGACCGGCGCGTACTTCGGGGGCCGGGCCCGCAAGGGAGCAGCTTCGGCGGGCCGCGCGGCGAGTCCGGACGCGCCGAGCGCGACGCCGCCCGCCACCGCGACCAGCGCTGCGCGGCGACGACTGAAAGTGGGGGAGGGGGACATTGGGTTGCTCCTCATCGTTGAGTTGGCTGTGGCTCACAGAGTCGCAGCCAGTGCAAACGCTTGTCGATACCTAGGACCTACGTAGTTCTCAGGGTCAGGATTCGCTCAGGAAGCGAGGGGCCGCCGTCAGGTCGGATCAGACCCAGACGCCGGAACTACCCCGCCGATGACTGTCGACCAGGTGGGTGTCGACGATGCCGACCGCCTCCATCAGCGCAAACATCGTGGTGGGTCCGACGAAGCGGAACCCTTTCCTGCGCAGTGCTTTCGCCAGGGCGACCGACTCCGGCGACTGGGTGGGGATGTCGGCGTGGCTGCGTGGTTCAGGAGTCCGCTCCGGACGGAACGACCAGATCAGGTCGACCAGTCCGCCCTCGGCGCGCAGCGCCACCGTGGCCGCCGCGTTGTTGATCGTCGCGGTGATCTTGGCGCGGTTCCGGACGATGCCGGCGTCGGCGAGCAGCCTGGTCTCGTCGTCGGCGTCGAAGCCTGCCACCACGTCCGGATCGAAGTCGGCAAAGGCGGCGCGGAAGTTCTCTCGCTTGCGCAGGATGGTTGCCCAAGACAGCCCGGACTGGAATCCTTCCAGGCTGAGGCGTTCGAACAGACCGTGCTCGTCACGGACCGGCATGCCCCACTCGGTGTCGTAGTACTGGCGCAGCAGTGGATCAGCGGAGGCCCAGATCGGGCGGAGCAGGCCGTCATCGCCCCGGACCAGGTCGGTGGTCAGATGTGCCGCGGCCATCAGAACGTCCTCTCCACGGCAGCGCGGGCGAGCCCGACGAGTGCGATCCGGCCATGGTCGGTGACCGGTGCCGCCGAGATCGCAGCAATCGCCGAGTCGTGCAGCGAGTTGATCATGGTCTCGACATCGGCCCGGGCGCCGCTCGCGGTGATCAACTCTGCCAGCTCGATCCGGCCGGCACCGTCGAGGTCGGGGCGTCCGAACAAGGTGTCGAACCGGCCCCGATCACTGGTGGACAAGCGTTCCCGGGTGTGGGCCACCAGCAATGTGCGCTTGCCCTCCCGGAGATCATCGCCGGCCGGTTTGCCCGTCACCGCCTCGTCGCCGAAGACACCGAGCAGGTCGTCACGGTACTGGAAGGCGCGTCCGATGGCTGATCCGTACGTTGCGAGTGCGGCCTCCACCTCGACCGAGGCTCCGGCCAGTGCGGCGCCGAACAGCAGTGGCCGTTGCACGGTGTACTTCGCCGACTTGTGTTCCACCACGCGCTGGGCGGCCATGACCCGGTCACCGAGATCCCCCGCGGGCGGCTGGCTCTGTGCCATCACGTCCAGCACCTGGCCCAGGGTGACTTCGGTCCGCATCGCGTGCAGCACGGGCAGAGCTCGGTTCAGCGCTTCGGCAGGCAGCCCTGCCCGATCGACCATCTCGGCCGACCACAGCACCAGCAGGTCTCCGAGCAGGATCGCACCGGCACGGCCGAACACCATGGCGTCACCCGACCAGCCCTGGCGGGCATGGAAGGTCTCGAACTGCTTGTGGGCAGCAGGTTTCCCGCGCCGCAGGTCGGAGGAGTCCATCACGTCGTCGTGCACCAGTGCGCTCACGTGCAGCAGGTCAAGCGAGGCCGCCGCGGTCCACACCGCCGGGGTCACTGCGGCCACGCCGCTCGCCGCGACACACCCCCAGACGGCGAAGGCCGGCCGGAGTCGTTTCCCACCCGCGGTGGTCGAGCGCACCAGGTCGCGGACCACAGCGAGTTCGGCGAACTCAGGGCTTGGCTGCGTCGCGGTTTGGGACGGGGCCGAGTCTGGCCGCCACTGGGCGATGGCGTCGATGGCACGGTCCTTACTGGCAAGGAAACTCGCGATCTCGGTGCCGATCCGGGCCTGAGTCGATTGGGACAGCGGATCGCTCGGATCAAGCATCACGAGATCCTTCCCGCATCCGGTCGCCGAGTTCGGCAGCAAGCCTGACCGAGGCCTCGATCTCGACCTTTCGGGTCGAGACGCTCTCGACGTTGAAGCCGTACGGAACCCCGAGCCGGGTGCAGAACTCCGCGAGCTCGGTCGCGATCGCTGCACACTGCCGATAGGACTCCGCCAACGGGTCATCGGTGCGCTCCAGCTCGTTGTGCATCCAGCGGGGCAGCCGAACGCCCAACCACTGCAGGAATTCCAGCGTCTTCAACGATCCGCAGACCGACAGGGTGAAGATCACCGGGGCGGCGACGACACCGGCGTCGAGACAGCCGTAGTGGTAGTCCGAGACCAGGTCCCGTGCGGCGTCGACGTCGTACACCACCTGGGTCACGAAGAAGGAGGTGCCGGCCTGCTGCTTGCGCAGCATCCGTTCGTGCTCGTCGAACCGTGCCGCATGCCGCTCCGGGATGGCCACCGCCCCCATGGGGATCGGTGCTCCGGTGTCGCCGGCGGTCGAGTCGCGCCACAATCGCTGGGCCACGGGCAGGGTCGTACGGACCTCGGCATCACCGGAGGAGGCGCCCACCAGGACCGTCGCGACGCGATCGGGGTCCTGCTCGGCGAACCAACCGGAGAGTTCGGTCTCGTCGTACTTGCCGACCGAGCGGTAGATCACCGTCGGCCCCTGCCAACCGTGCAGATGGTCCCGGTGGAACTTCGCCGGGTCAAGGGTCGCCAGGTAGGGGAACGGTCGTTCACTGTCGGTGCGATCGGACTCGTCGGTCAGGTCGTACAGGATCAACGCATCCAGGTCGAGTGGCTGCAGCCGTTCGACGGTGGCCTGGGCGATCCTGTCCAGCCGTTCCTCGGGGACCGTCCGGCGTGGAGGAGTGAGACTGAACAGCAGCAGCGGACGCCGGTGTTCGACGGCGGCAGAAATCAACGAGGGCAGGGAACCGGCGCTCACGCGTGCTCCTCAGGCCCGGTCCATGCCGCGACGCCACTGGGCGTCGGGAGCCGGGTCGAGGGTGATCAATCGCTGGGTCGGACGGGTCAGGGCGACGTACAGCAGGCGCACCCCACCAGGTGATTCCGCGACGATCCGATCTGGATCGAGCACCAGGACACCGTCGTACTCCAGTCCCTTCGACTGCTGGGCGCTCACCACCGTGACCCGGTCCCGGGCGCCGTTCAGGGAGGAGTTGGCCAGCAGATCGGTGACCTCGGCCAGTGCTGACGGAGCGGTGACGACACCGACCGTTCCCTCGACCTGGCCGGCGAGATCTCGTACCGCAGCACGGATCCCGTCATCCAGGGCGTCTCGACCGGGCTCGACGCCCGGATGGCTCCAGGCGACTCGCAGGTCGGGAGCGACACCGGTCGAGCGGACCGCGGTCGCCAGGTCAGCATCGGGGAAGTGCGGCAGGATGACCTTTCCGGCCAGGTCGTACACCTCGGCGGGGGAGCGGTAGTTCGTGCTCAACCGGAACCGACGCTGCGGGGCCTTGCCCAGCAGTTCGGTCAGCGATCGCGCGCTCTCCTCGGGATCGGGCCAGGAGCTCTGGGCCGGATCGCCGACAATCGTCCAACTGGCGTTGGCGCCACGGCGGCGCAGCATCCGCCACTGCATCGGGGTGATGTCCTGGGCCTCGTCCACCAGGACGTGGGCGAAGGTGTCATGCGGCTCGGCGAAGGGATCCACCTCGACCTCGCGGCGCAGCCGGTCAGCTGTCGTGATCACCTCGGAGACCTGGGAACCCTCCTCCAGGAAGACCGACGCCTCGGGCTCGACCTCGGGTGCCGGGGCCGGCCCGACGATGGCGACGAGTTCGTCGAGCAGCGCTCCGTCCGCCACCGACCACGCGGGCCGTCCGGGACGATCACCCAACAGGCTCGCGGCGTAGCTGGCGGCCAGGGCATCGATCTCGGCGTCCTCCAACAGGCCGTCGCCGACCCGGCGCGCCACCTCCCGGTTGCCCAGATGCCCGAGCACGTCGGCAGCGTCGAGCACCGGCCACCAGCTCTGGGCGAACATCCGCCACGCGGCCGTGGATGTGACCAGATCGCCGAACCCGTCCTCGGACAGGTCGGCCTCGGCGAGACGGGGATCGGTCTCGGCCAGAGCGTCCCAGCGCTGCCGCAGCCGACGCATCACCTGGCCCAGCGCAACCTCGCGGCCGGTGTTGACCTTGTGGTGCCGCAACACGTCGTCGCGGATCGCATCCAGCCGGTGCGCCGGTACAACCAGGGCCTCGCCGCGCACCATCACCCGCAGGTCGCTCGCGGTGGCCACGACGGCAGGGTCGCGGACCAGGCGCTGCAGCACCCGCACCATCCGCAGGCTGCCCTTGACCGCTGCTGCGGCAGCGGTGTCGAGTCGTTCCGGGCCGAGCCGCACCACATCGGCCGGGACCTGCCCGATCGACCGCAAGGTCACCGAGTCCTCACCGAGGGAGGGCAGCACCCGTTCGATGTAGTTCATGAAGACCGAGCTGGGCCCGACGACCAGCACCCCGCCGTTCTCGAAGCGGCGCCGATGGCTGTACAGCAGGTACGAGGCGCGGTGCAGGGCGACCACGGTCTTGCCGGTGCCGGGACCACCGGTGATCAGTGTGAAGCCGGCGTACGGGGCCCGGATCGCCTCGTCCTGCTCGGCCTGGATCGTGGCGACGATGTCGCGCATCCGTGGGCCGCGGCTGCGGGTGAGCGCGGCGAGCAGGGCGCCCTCACCGACCACGACCAAGCTGTCATCGGCGTTGTCGCCGTCCAGCAGGTCATCCTCGATCCCGATGACCTGCTCACCGCGGCAACGCAGCACTCGACGCCGTACGACGCTCATCGGATCGGCCGGCGTGGCCCGGTAGAACGGCTCGGCGGCACGGGCACGCCAGTCGATCACCAGCGGCTCGTACTCCTCGTCGCGAACGCCGAGACGGCCGATGTAGCGCACGTCACCGTCGACCTGGTCCAGCCTCCCGAACACCAGGCCTTCATGCTCGGCATCCAGCGCAGCCAGCCGCTTCGCGGCCTGGAAGGCGAAGGCATCGCGCTCGAACAGCCCGGTCCCGTCCTCCTCGCGCACATAGGAATGGCGGTCCGACTGGTACAGCGAGCGCCCGTCGCTGGCCACGTGCTCGGCAGCACGGGTCAGCTCCGTCAACCGCCGGTAGACCTTGTCCACGTGCTGCTGCTCGTGGGCGATCTCCTGCGCGACGTGGTCGGACAATCCGGGTTCCCCTCTACGTTCCGTGTGCCCCCGCGCGGGCCACCACGCAAGACAGACAGGAAAGTCTACCCGCGCCGTACGGGGTCACAGACCTCAGGCCGTGCCGGTGAGCAGGTCATGGCAGGCATACGAGGCGAGCGCCCCGCTCAGCACCACATGGGACAGGTCCGCGCCGCCGCGGGAGAACGGTCCGGCAAGGTGGACACCGGGGACCTCGCTGCGGATCGGAGGCCGCCGCAACGCCGTACGAGGACCGGCCCAGGCGATGCCCGCCCCGGCATCGGGCCGGGCCCGGGTCCAGTCGTGCCGGCTCACCACGGTACGGCCGTCGGGCAACGGTCGGGTCCACGTGATGATCGGTCCCTTCGCCGTGTGATGAATGGTCTCCGTCGCTTCGGTGTCGAGAAGGGGGGACGACCCCCCGTGAACCCCCCGATACGAATCCCCAGGCTGGTCGAGCGGAGTCGAGACCCCCACCACCTCGTGCTCGACCAGCGGCGCCAGCGCCGGCGAGGTGCGCGCAGCCGCCTTGCGTTCGGACTTCGCCGTACGCCCCAGCAGCCGGTAGGCCACACCGGGCTCGACCGCCAGGATCACCGTACGGGCACTGATCTCGGCATCGTCGGTGTCGTCGGTGCTGATCAGCAGCGGGCCGCTGCGCGTGGTGCTGACGCCCGTGACCGACACCGAGGTCCGTACGGTGACACGTCGCGTCCCCAGCCGCTCCACCAGGCGATCCAACAACACCGAGGAACGCTCCGGCCGCTCTCCTCCGTCGAGCCCTGTCGAGACGACCATCCAGCGGCCGAACCGTCGCTCGTCGGCCAGCGAGACCGCGACCCAGCCAGGAGTGTGCCGCGGCACGGAACCGGCCCGCCACGCCGTGGTCGTGATCATCGCGGCCAGGTGGGGATGCCCGATCGCGGACGCCAGATCGGCCACGCTGCGGCCCGGCTGCAGCACCCGCTTGGCGCGTCGCAACTGATCGCCGGAGGTGAGTTCGCCCTCGCCGCCGAGCGGTCGCAGGGTCTGGCTCACCTCGTCGAGATGGTCCAGCAGGTCGCGCCAGCGGACCGCGACCTTCTCCCCATATCGCTGCGACAGCACGGAGAACTGCACTCCTCGTTCGCTCGGGAGCACGAGTTCGCTGGTGGCACCTGCCGGGTCGTCGAACACATGCCGAGTGGCGGGTGCGGCGACCAGCGCTTGGCCGGACCGGGCCAGTTCGTCCTCGAGCTGGCGGCCGCTCTTGCGGAACAGATCGCGCCACGGCGCCGGGAAGGCCAGCATCCCGGGCCAGTCGTCCACGGCCACGCCGTCCACCTCGTACGGGGCCAGCCGACCGCCGAGTTGGTCGGCGGCCTCCAGGACCAGCACCGTGTGCCGGTTCTTCGCCAGCCGTGCCGCTGCAGCCAGGCCGGCCAGCCCACTGCCCACCACCACCGTGTCCCAGGTCGTGCCTGTTTCGGTCACGGTGCAGCCTTCCGGTTGTGCCGCCAGGTCCGGAATCGCTGCCAGCCCTTGCGGATCCGCCCGAACACCGCCCAGGTGAGTCCGATCCCGATCAGCAGCAGGATCCCGACCACGATGGCCGCAGCGACCGGGAACAGCACCGCGCCCACCGTGACACCGGTGACGGCCACATCACCGGCCACCGAGGCGGCGATGTTGCTCGCCGGCTCGGGTGAGGTGTTGATCGCGAGCCGGAGGCCCGCCTTCACCAGGTGGCTCAACAGCGCAGTGATCCCGCCGACCGCGGCCAGGCCGATCGTCCACAGATCGCCCTGGGCACCGCCCAGCAGGGCACCGACGACGGTGCCGATGATCGGCCGGATGATGGTGGAGATCGCGTCCCAGGTCGAGTCCAGGTACGGGATCTTGTCGGCGACGATCTCGATCACGGCCAACACCGCCATCACGATCAGCACATCGGTGCGCTGCAGCGACGCCGGCACTTCACTGAACCCGGCGAAACGGCCCAGCAGCCCCAGCACCAGCACCGTGGCGTAGGCGTTGATGCCACTGGCCCAGCCGCTGGTGAACGCGAGCGGAAGCATCTCCATGCAGCAGAGCGTACGGGGGAGGTGGCAGAACCGGCCCCTACCGCAACGGATCGAAGGCTCGTACGGCTTCGGGGGCCCGGCCGGTCACGATCTGCTCGGCCAGCGACTGCCCGGTCGCAGGGCCGAGGGTGATGCCCCACATGCCGTGGCCGCCCGCGACGTACACGTGCGGCGAGCGGGTGACACCGACCAGTGGCAGGCCGTCGGCGGTGCAGGGGCGAGAGCCCACCCACTCCTCGCTGCGGTGATCAAGATCGGCGCCGCGCAGCAACGGTCGGGCGGCGTCGACGATGGCGGCGATCCGGCGTTCATCCAACGGGGCTTCAGGTCTGCGGAACTCCATCATGCCGGCGACCCGCAGCCGATCGCCGAGCCCGGAAGGGGGGACGACCCCCCTTGAACCCGCCGATGCGGGCGAAGAACCGACTTGATCACCGGTCAGCGGGGTGCAGGCGACCCGCGCCGCCGGAAAGTACACCGGGCCGTGCGGGAGATCCTTGACGGGCACGCTGAACGAGTAGCCGCGGCCGGCCTGCACGATCTTGCGTACGCCGAACCGGCGTGCGAGGGTCCCGAGCCAGGCGCCGGTCGCGAGCACCACGGCGTCCGAGGTGATCACGCCATGCTCGGTGGTGGTGACCTCGACCTTGGCGCCGAGGTCGTCCACCCCCGTGACCTCGGCCGGGGCCATCAGGTGACCGCCACGGTCGACCACGGAATCGGCCAGGGCCTGCACGAACTGCCCGGGATTGACGTAGCGCTGGTCGTGCAGCACCAGGGCGGCGCCGATCTCCTCCGACAGCGCCGGCTCGATCGCCCGGGCCTGGTCGCCGGTCAGGACGTCGTACGACATCGGCTGTCCGGCGGCATGGATCTGTTCGATCTCCTCCAGCAGGACACGGCGCTCGGCTTCGGTGCGGTAGGCGGCGGTGAACGACTTCGCCTCATGGGTGGGGGCGGCGACCCCGCCAGCGGTGAGTTCGTCGAAGCTGGCCAGGGCGATCCGGTTGATCGGGACCAGGGCGGCCATGGCGCGTTGCCACGCTGCGGCCGTGCTGTGGCGGGCGAAGCCGAGCAGGAAGCGCAGCAGGCTCGGGTTGGCGCTCGGCGGCACGTACACCGGTGAGCTCGGGCTGAGGACCGCGCGGATCCCGTACGAGAGCACGGCCGGCTCCGGCAGTGGGGTGGTGATGCCCGGAGTCAACCAGCCGGCGTTGCCCCACGAGGACCCGGCAGCGACGCCGGTCCGATCGAGGATGGTGACCTCGACGCCACGTTCCTGCAGGAACCAGGCTGTCGCCAGACCAACCATGCCGGCGCCGACGACGGTCACGCGTTGCGGCGGTCGATGGGCCGCGACCCCACGGCCCCGGGCCGTCGCCGTTTCCACAGTGCTCACCCCTTCAGCTTGGTCGCCGATCGCTGCGCTGTGACCGTCCTGGAGTGACAAGGATGAAGGCCGAGATTGTGCTGACAACACAAGTGCGGCTGCGGCAGGATGGACCCCATGGCGACGCGCGGGCTGGGCCTGGACGACCTGGTGGCTGCGGTGGGCGGGCGGCTGCTCACGGTTGCCGTCGCGCATCCGGACGCCGTGGTGGACGACGTCGTCGTGGCCGAACCGTCACCCGCGACCTGGGGTCAACCCGGCGACCTGGTGCTGGGCATCGGGATCGACCAGCCGGCCACCGCCTGCGAGCTGGTGGCCGCCGTCGCCGAGCGCGGCGCGGTGGCAGTCCTCCGCCGCACCGTTGCCCGGCGTCGTGAGGTCCGGGCGGCTGTGCGCCGGGCCGGTGGTGGTCTGCTCGAGGTGTCGGACCAGGCGTCCTGGGCCCACCTGCTGTGGTTGGTACGTGGCATCCTCGACCGGGCCGCCGAGGCCGTCGGGCGTCCGGTTGAGGGGCCGGTGCACGACGAGTTGATGGCACTGGCCGACGGGTGTGCCGCGCTGCTCGGTGCCCCCGTCACCATCGAGGACCCGCAGTCACGGGTGCTGGCCTACTCGGCCCGCCAGGAGCGGGCAGATCCGACGCGGGTGTCGACGATCATCGGCCGCCGAGTGCCGGAGGCGGTGCTGGCCAGTCTGCGCAGCCGTGGGGTGTTCCGTCGTCTCGCCCGCGAGACCGAACCGTTCTTCCTCGGGCCGGCGGCGGACGGATCGGTCGGGGCACGGCTGGTGGTGCCGGTCCGGATCGGACGGGAATGGCTCGGATCGATCTGGGCGGTCGTCGACCAGCCGCCCACGCCGGACCTGCTGCGCCCGCTCCGGCAGACCTCTTCCGTCGTCGCGCTGCATCTGTTGCGGTTGCGGTCGGAGGCGGACCTGGCGCGCCGTGTCGCCGCTGACCGACTGCGCGCGCTGTTGACCAGCGGTGGCGGTGCCGGCGACGGGATCGACGGTTGGCCGGCAGCTCCGTGGCGCGTCGTTGCTCTCACCGGGGCGTCCGAAGAACTCTGGGAGGCGGGCCTGCGCCGATCCGGGTGGCGGCGTCCGATGGTGACGACCGTCGACGACGAGACGTACGTGGTCGTCTCGGACGGCACCGAGCCGGGATCATGGTCGTGGTTGCGGACCGCCGTGGCCGGGCTCGCCCTCGACCTGGAGACAGTACGGGTGGGCGCCGGCTCGGCGGTCGACCATGGTGTCGACCTGCCGCGATCCCGGGCCGAGGCGAGCGAGGTGGCCCAGGTGATCGCTCCCGGCCAGGTGCTGAGCCTCGAACAGGCATGGGCCGAGGTGACGTTGGAGCGTGCCGTCAGCGGGGTTCGCGCCGCCGAGGCGGTCGGGCCTCTGGCGGGGACCTCGCTGTCGGAGGATCTGCTGCACACCCTTGCTGCCTGGCTGGACCACCCAGGCGATCCCCGTACGGCGGCCACGATCCTGCACATCCACCCGAACACCCTGCGTTACCGGATGCGGCGGCTGACCGACGCGCTCGGGGAGGAGCTGCTGGCCGATCCGCCCGCTCGGCAGGCGTTGCGGCTGCAGTTGCGCGCCCGCGGGGTGTGAGCGGCGAACCCGCTGTTGACTTCCTGTCGGTGGGCCGGTGTACCGTGTGTCTGGTCGAACAGTCGTTCGAATCGGTCGGGCTTGGGGAAGACCACCGTGTGAGCGACTGGCCGGCGTGGGCCTGTCCCGGCCGCGGAGGACCTCGACCCCCTTCGTGGCCGGGGCACCCGTGGGTCGTGTCCGCAAGGTGTCGTCGAGAGGACCGGACCCGTGGCCCATCAGTCCGTCGACGACCCCTCGCCCGTGGTCGGCTCCGGGACGGGGCGATCGCTACGTGCCGAGTTGCACCGGGCGCGAGGCGCCTTGGTCGAAGCAGAGTTGGCTCTCACTCCGGCCGAGAGATTCGAAGCCGCCCATCGGTGTGCCCGGCTGATTGCCGCGGTCGTGCTCGCTCATCGCGCCCCCGCTGACGTCCGGGCCGCGGCACGGTCACGACCGACACCGGTCTGGTTGCTGCTGGCTCGTACGGCTCCGGAGTGCGGCGAGTGGGCGGCGTTCTTCGCCTTCACCGAACGGATCGGCGATCCGAGCCCGCGCCTGGCTGACGACGTGATGCGTGAGGTGGCGGCTTTCCTTGTCCAGGTGGAAAGTTGGCGATCAGACGATCAGGTCGGCCAGTCGTGCGACGTGGGGGAGTGAGTTCCACAGGGCGTGGTGGGCGCCGTGCACGACGTGGTGGTCGACGGGTCGCCCCTGTCGGCGCAGCGCGGTGACCAGACGCCGTACGGCGAACAGTGGCGACAAGGTGCTGCGGTCACCGGAGATGATCATGATCGGTACGTCGACCGGGAGGGCGTGCAGGGTCTGCGGGATCTGGCCGCGGCTGATCGCCCAGATCAGCAGACCGAGGTCCAGCCCGCGCGGCACCGGGCGTCCGCCGATCGGCCCGGTCGCCCACGCGACGTCGCTGCTCTCGACGTGGTAGCGCCGACTGTGCCGGGCATCGCTCAGGTTGCGCCACGCCAGCTCGACCAGGCTCTGTTCCCGTACGGCGACCGGTTCCACCAGCGTCAGGCCCTGCAGCCGGGCACCCCGGTGGTGCAGGTCCGCAGCGAGGGCACTGCCGGTGGAGGCACCGAGGGAGTAGCCGAGGACGCTCGGTGAACCGACCAGGATCTCCGGGTGGATCTCCAGCAGCACGTCGCCCAGCAGTCCGCCGAGCCAGTCGAAGCCGCCCTGTCGCAGCCGGTGCCGCACCTGGGTCGGCAGGGCACCGCCCTTGCGAGTCCAGCCCGGGGTGTCCAGGGCGATGACGGGCCGCTGCAGCCGGTCGGCGAGCAGCCGGAACCGCTGGACCTCCATACCTTCGAGGTGGGCCATGATGCCGAGCGTGACGACCAGTGGCGAGGGCGTGGTTGCGTGGACGGGCTGCACCGTGACGGTGCCCAACCGCAGCCCCTCACGTTCCACCTCATGGCGGGTGACCGTGACGGTCGGTTCGGCCACCAACGTCGGTGCGTCCTCCGGCGTGGGGTCCTCCATGCTGCCAGTCTGCCCGCCAGGTCCCAACGCGCCGGAAATACCGCGTCGCGGTACTCCTGGCTCCGTGTGGCCGGAGGTCATTCGACCTGCTCGGCACGCCGCGCCAGATAGGCCAGCCACTGGCGCTCGGCGTCCGGGTCGGTGAAGAAGCGCTGTCGGTCCCGGACGAAGCTCACCGCCGGCTTGCCGTGGTTGTTGTGCCACATCAACTGGGCATCGTCGGGCACCGGCTCCCGGGTGCGGACAATGCCGCCGAAGCAGTCCTCGAAGTCGTCGGCGAGCCGAACCACGGCGTTCAGCTGGTCGATCCACTTGCGGTACGCGTTCCCGGAGAACGGCAGGATCTCCCGGGCGGCCTTCGGCTCGCCATGGGACAGCAGCAGGGCGCGGTACCACTCGAAGTCGGTCCAGGCGTCAGTGCGGACGGTGGGGACGGCCAGCAGTTCTTCCAGGATGGCGGCCGCGTCCGCGATCGGCGCCGTCCATTCGATGGGGGCCTCTGCCGAGACCACGAACTGATGGATCGCCGAGGGCGGGGCCTCGTTCACGTCGAGGGAGTCGGCACCGAACCAGAGCGAGGCGGCCGCCAGGTAGATCTGGTTCACCGGATCGGTGAACGGCGTGGTGATCGCGACGAAATGGGTGTCAGGATCGCGCTCGTACAGCAGGCCCATCACCCCGAGCCCGGAATGGGTGGCCAGCGGGGCATCGGGATCGGTGAGCCAACTACGGCCGAGGTCGAAGTCGACGAGCACGATGTCCCATGACCCCTCGGCCTCGAGCCGGTCGACCAGATCGCTGTGGCGCCACACCCAGTCGATGCTCAGCGCGCCCGAGTTGATCATGGGCGCACAAGCACGCCGCAGGGTGTCGTACCGCAGCATTTCGTTGTCCACCAACAACATTCGCCGGGTACGGGCCGGGGTGCGGGTCGTGGCACCGGGTGTGACGGTCATGGCATCCCTCCTTGGGCATGGCGCCAGGTGGCGACGATCTCCTTCTGGCTTCCGTCGCGCACCTGGACGAGGTCGCCGTCGAGGTGGCGCAGGCGTTGCCGCAGGCCTTCCAGGCTCGTCCCTGCCGCGCACCAGAACTCGTCGGGCACGGGCGGTGCCGAGTCGCCGACGGCAACCTCGACGATCCCGTACCGCGAGGTCGAGATGCGTACCGAGATCGGCGGGGTGGCCGCCGTCGGGCGTCGGCGCCGCGCCCGCTGGGCTGCCGCCGCGTTCGGGATCAGGTTGGCCAGCACCAGCAGGGCGACGTGCTTGTTGGTGGCGTCGAGCGCCTCGGCATCCTCGCTGTACTGGGTCTTCACGAAGTTGCGGGCGGACAAGGCCTGGACCGACTCCCGCATCGAGGCACGACCGGAGCGGGCGACCCACTCACGTTCGTCGATCATCTCGCTGGTGCCGCTCAGCATCAACGGCAGCACCAGGCCGAGTTCACGCAGCTCCGAGGTCACCGGCGGGTCGTGGCTCAGGATCAGCCGGCTGGTGCTCTTGATCGCCCCGGTGAGCTCGCCGTGCAGACTGTCGTGGAACCGTTGCCGGCTGGCCAGGCACTCCTCCTCCACGGTGTCACCGGCAGCCCGCACCAGCACGTCGGTCTGCCGCGTCCGGATGGTGATGGCGATGGGCAGGCACATGATCAGGGCCATCACCGGCAGCGGGATGCCCGGCCAGGGCGCGGGCAGGCAGACCGCCATCACCAGCAGGCTCAGCCCCGGCCCGGCGACGCGGCGGGCCAGGCGGCCGATGACCCAGCTGCCGCCCAGGTTGCGTGGATTGAAGTAGGGACTGTCGTTCATCGGCGAGGAGATCGCCGAGTTCAGGTACAGCAGCGCGAGCGCCAGCCCGACCGGACGCGCCCAGCTCGGTTCCCCCGGCGGAACCAGCCAGGCGGTCGCGAACACCTGGAGCGGGACGGCGGCCACCCCGACCGCACCCGTCCCGTTCATCAGGAATCGCCCGGCCGAGTTGTCCGCTGTTCGGGAAGCCCAACGCAGCAACGGATTGCGGATCGGGCGCCCAGCATCGCGGGCCACCTTGGTGGCGACCTCGAACGGGCCCTGCACCATGCCGGGCAGCAGGCACACCCATGCCCACCACGGGGCGTGGGCGAAGCCGTACGTGGTGGCCAGACCGAGCCACAGCAGCCACCGCAGCACGAAGGCGCCGTGCCCGTCGTGGTCGGCGATCCGGCGCAGCACCATCCGCATCGCCCACTCCGACGCCGGGGCGTCGGGGACCAACCGACCCAACCGCGTCCGTGGTTCGGTGACGCTGTCGGTCCGTGCCACATCGGCCGCCGGGGATCCGGGAGGGCGGACGTCCTCGATCCCGCCGTTGCCGCGCTGACTCATGATGGGCCGAGCCTAGGCAGTCCAGCGGTGCAGCGGAAGAAAAACCTCCTCGACGTCCGCCCTAGGCTGTTGACCCATGACCGACGCTCCTGCCACGACCGAACGTTCCGTCACCGACCTGGCTGTGGCCGCCCGTACGGCATCGGTCCGGCTCGCCACCGCGAGCCGAGGGGTCAAGGATGCGGCGCTGCACGCCATGGCCGACGCCCTGGCTGCTGCTGAGGACCTCGTGCTGGCGGCGAATGCCGAGGACGTTGCTGCCGCGGAACAGGCCGGGACGAGTGAGGCGATCATCGACCGGCTCCGCCTCAATGCCGGTCGGATTGCCGGGATGGTGCAGGGGCTGCGGGACCTGGCCGCGCTGCCCGATCCGGTCGGGGACGTGGTGCGGGGCTGGACCAACCCCAACGGCGTACGGGTCCAGCAGGTCCGGGTGCCCTTCGGCGTCGTCGGGATCATCTACGAGGCGCGTCCGAACGTGACCGCCGATGCCGCCGGGATCTGCCTGAAGTCCGGCAATGCGGTCCTGCTGCGGGGATCGTCCTCGGCGGCCCGGTCCAATGCGGCCGTGGTCGAGGCGCTGCGGACCGGACTGGCCAAGACCGAACTGCCGGCCGACGCCGTACAACTGGTGCCGGGGCCGCGCGAGGTGACCGGTGAGCTGATGCGGGCCCGCGGCCTGGTCGACGTGCTGATCCCGCGCGGTGGCGCGGGATTGATCGAGGCCGTGGTGACCGGCTCCCAGGTGCCGGTGATCGAGACCGGCACCGGCAACTGCCACTTGTACGTCGACGCCACCGCCGAGGCGGCCATGGCGGTCGAACTGCTCGTGAACGCCAAGGTGCAGCGGCCCTCGGTCTGCAATGCCGTGGAGACACTGCTGGTCCATCGCGACCGGGCGGATGAGCTCCTTCCCGTGCTGGGGGCGGCGATGGCTGAGAACGGGGTCCGGTTGCACGCCTCTCTCGAGGCCGTCGTCGGGCTGGGGGACTGTGGCGCTGAGGTGGTGCCCGCGGTTCCCGAGGACTGGGACACCGAGTACCTGTCGCTCGATCTGGCGGTCGGGGTGGTCGACTCGCTCGACGCCGCACTGGAGCACATCCGTACCCACTCCAGCGGGCACAGCGAAACCATCGTGACCGGGTCGCTGACGAACGCCGACCGGTTCGTCGCCGAGGTCGATGCCGCCGCGGTGCTGGTGAACGCGTCCAGTCGCTTCGTCGACGGGGGAGAGTTCGGCTTCGGCGCCGAGATCGGCATCTCCACCCAGAAGCTGCACGCCCGCGGGCCGATGGGCCTTCCCGAGATGACCACGACCAAGTACGTGGTGACCGGGGCAGGGCAGGTCCGCTGAAACGCCGGTCGAACGCCGGTTGAGCGTGGCGGAACCATCGCTCGACTTCGGATAGGGTGAGATCCATGGTGCCGATCACGTTGCTCGAGGCAGGCATTGAACTGCCGATCCCGGCCTGGGGTTTCTTCGCCATCCCGTTCGCGATCTTCGTGATCCTGCTGCTCTTCCTGCTGACCGTCGCCGGCGGACGCCCGCACAGCAAGTGATCAGCTGACCGGACACACGTGTCCGGCACACCCACGTCGATGACCACGCCAGTCGGGCTCGCCCGCCGCGAGAACGGACAGCCACCCCGCCGCTACCGGCTCGGGGTGATGGGTGGCACCTTCGACCCGATCCACCACGGCCACCTCGTGGCCGCCAGTGAGGTCGCCGCCGCCTTCGACCTGGACGAGGTCGTCTTCGTCCCGACCGGCCACCCGTGGCAGAAGGCCGACCGTGTCGTCTCGGCAGCCGAGGACCGTTACCTGATGACGGTGATCGCGACCGCCTCGAATCCACGGTTCACCGTCAGCCGGGTCGACATCGACCGGGATGGCCCCACCTACACCGTCGACACCCTGAAGGACCTGCGTGCCGAGCGCGGCGACGATGTCGACTTCTACTTCATCACCGGTGCCGATGCCTTGGCCCAGATCCTCACCTGGCGTGGGGTCGAGGAACTGTTCGAACTCGCCCACTTCGTCGGGGTCACCCGACCCGGCAGCGAACTCGACGCCTCGGCCGTGGCCCACCTGCCGGCGGACCGGCTCACCCTGATGGAGGTGCCGGCCCTGGCGATCTCGTCGACCGACTGTCGTGAGCGGAGCATGGCCGGCCACCCGATCTGGTACCTGGTGCCCGACGGCATCGTGCAGTACATCCACAAGCGCGGTCTGTACGATCAGTGAGCGGAACGTTGGTCGAGCAGCGAGCGAAGCGAGCGTGTCGAGACCACTGGGACGTTGGTCGAGTAGCGAGCGAAGCGAGCGTGTCGAGACCACTTTCACCACCACAGAACAGACCTGAGGAGACCATGGCAGCCACCGAGCGAGCCCTCGAACTGACCCGTGCCGCCGCCGAGGCGGGCGTCGCCAAGCTCGCCACCGACCCGATCGCGTACGACGTATCGGAACAGTTGGCGATCACCGACGTGTTCCTGGTGCTGACGGCCGCGAACGAACGACAGGTCGAATCGGTCGTCGACGCGATCGAGGAGCGACTGCGCGAACTGGACGCCAAGCCGGTCCGGCGCGAGGGGCAGCGTGAACAGCGCTGGGTGCTGCTGGACTACCTCGACGTGGTGATCCATGTGCAGCATGCCGAGGAGCGCACTCTCTATGCCCTGGAACGGATCTGGGGCGACTGTCCGGTGATCGAGCTCAACCTGGACGAACGGCGGTGACCCTGTCCTCGTCCGGGGCTGCACGCCTCATCCTGCTGCGACACGGCCGTACCGAGTGGAACGCCGCCGGGCGGTTCCAGGGTCAGGCCGACATCCCGCTCGACGAACTCGGCCGCGAGCAGGCTCGGCTGGCTGCCGTCGCGCTGGGTGCCGAGCAGATCGACCAGGCGTGGTCCTCCGACTTGTCACGGGCGTACGAGACCGCCCGGACCGTCGCCGAACTGCACGGGCTTCCGGTGCGGACCGACCCCGCCCTGCGGGAGATCCACGTCGGCACGTGGGAGGGACTGACCTCTGACGAGGTCGCCGAGATCGATCCGGCGTACGGCCAGCGGTACGCCTCCGGCGAGGACGTGCGCCGGTCGGCCACGGGGGAGACCACCGTCGAGGTCGGAGTTCGTGTGGCAGCGAAGCTGGCCGAGATTTCCGTCGGCGCAGCCGACGGAGCGACCGTCCTGATCGGCATCCACGGCTTGGCTGCCCTGAGCGGGGCCCTCACCCTGCTCGGGTTCCCGTACGAGGCCTGGAGCCGGTTCGCCAGCCTCAGCAACTGCCACTGGATCGACCTGCGCCGCGGACCCACCGGGGCGTGGCGCCAACACGCCTGGAACGTCGGTCCGTACGGCTTCGTCGACGGTGAGCAGGTGGTTCGTCCGGGCGAGCAACAGCTGGTCGGTAACCGCCGTCCTGAGTAGCTGGTTCGATGTGACAACCTCGGGATCGTCAGGTTAAGATTCTCGGGTTGCTCCGGGGACGGAGCGCGGGGCTATGGCGCAGTTGGTAGCGCGCTTCCATGGCATGGAAGAGGTCAGGGGTTCGAATCCCCTTAGCTCCACCAACACCCCCTTGTCAGAGGGGGTTTGTGTTTCTCGGATCAACCGCGCGAGAACCCGAGGGGGTCTGACGGAGGGTCCAGGCACTGACCAGGCGATCCATCACAGTTGCTCCCGTCGGATCACAGGCCGCAACTGATGGCGGTAGACGATCTGTCCGGCAACCCGGGCGGAGCTGTTCGAGCCGCGCCCTCCGGACGCCACGAGGCTGCAGCTGCAGCCACCCGGACGAGTTGAGCCTGGTCCGCAGTCGCCGGTCGGGCGATACTCTGGCCACGTCATCGTCACGCCGCCGGGGAAGCGTGAACGACCGCTCCTCTCGTCGAGTCGAGTTTGCCGAGGCGGAATCCAGACCCGACGAAAGGATGCGGGCGACGTGCGGAGAACCGTGATACTCAACGGCCTGCCGGCGACGGGCAAGAGCACCGTCGCGAAACGGTTCCAGTCGGTTCGTTACGCGCAGCACGGCGAGCTGTGGTTGCACATTGAGCTCGACACGTTCGAACTCATGTTTCCGCAGGAGGTGGGAAAGCTCCAACCGGCCGAGTACGAGGTGGGTCTCGAGGCGATGCGAAATGCGCTGCGCGGACTCGTGGCTGTGGATGCCGATGTCATGTTCGAACTCGTGGCCCGGGACGACACCTCGGTCCGGCAGATCGTCGACAGCATTGTCGAGATCTGTGCCGTGGATCGTCAGGATCCGGTGTGGATCACCCTTCTGGCGGACCACGAAACGCGCCGGTCTCGCAATGAGGGGCGCGCGCGCCAGGTCGACGTCGCCCCGACGGAGAGGCTCGATGCGGCAGCGACAGCGAACAGCACGCTGGTGCTGCACACCGACGAACTCAGTGAGGAGCAGGTTGTTCGTGCCATCGAACGGACACTGAGTCCCGGCTGAACGCCGGAGCCTAACCCGAAGGCTTCTCAGCCACCAACAGGACATTGGTCCACGACCAGGTGTCGGGCACCAGAAGCTCATCGGCTTGTCGACGCAGCACAGTCGCGGCCGGAGAGAACCGGTTCTCGATCAGCCAAGGGTTCTGGATCGGCCGTGTGTCCGGCGTGCAGACAAAGCCAGTGTGTTCCAGCAGGGACACCCAGTCGCTGGGGGAGAAGAAGCAGAATCGCTCGTGGGCCTCGGAGTACCAGGAGTCGAGATAGTCCTTCTTGGCAAGGAAATCATAGAGATCGGAACGCCTCAGCTCGGCATACTCCGTGCCCTCGACGCTCACCGGCCGGTACGTGAACCCGTCGCCCTCCTCGCGGCGGAAGTCATGGACGAACCGTTCGAAGCGGGCGCGTGTCGACAGCTCCTGCAGGTCTCCATGACCAGCGCCGTCATCAGTCGTGAACTGTGCCCAGACGAGTTCGTCCCCGTTGTCGGGACCGACCACGTCGTAGTTGATCCACACCCCACCCGGCCGCAGCATGGTGTGCACGCGATCGCAGAATTCCACCAGCGCCGAGCGTCCCAGGTAGGACTCGATCTCGTGCGTGAGGGCCATCGTGATCACGGTGTCGAGCGAGTTCGGTTCGAACAGCTGGGTCTGCATGATGTTGCGCTGGTGGAAGAAGACGTTGGCATCGCCGAACTCCCCGTTGGCCGAACGCTGCCGGCAGATCTCGTACAGCGGGCGGGCCACCTCGACTCCGTAGAAGTCGGACTCGAAGAGTTCGGGCCGTTCGCTGAGCAACTTGATGGTCTGGCCGGTGGCGCAGCCCACGTCGAGGATGCGGCCGGGCCGCACGAGGTGGGCGAACTCGCCCACCTTGCGCCAGGCGTTGTCCTCGAACGCCGCCCGGTAGCTGGCGTAGTCGCGGGTCACCGTGATGTCGCCGTCGTCGGAGTCGATGAGCGGATCGGCGTACACCTGCCGGATCGTGTCGGCCAGCCCGTAGCGGCGGTAGTACTGGAGGGCAGCGGGATGGATCGCGGCGGCCACACCAGGATCGGCGAGGCCACCGGCGATGATCATCTCGACCACGTCCCACGGTCGCTGCTCGTCAGTCCCGAGTTCCACTGTGTCCACAGCGAATCCGAGCCGGTCATAGTCGCCGATCACGGCCGGGGTCGAGCAGGCGACCAGCGTGTTCTCTGGCGTCATCGTGACCGAACCGCCTGTCTGGGTGCGGATCTCCTCGATCACGAAGTGGGCGAAATCCGGCTTCGGTCGGCGATTCGCGATCAGGAATGTCAAGGACGGAAGCTCTTCCGTGGCCACGGCAGCTTCGACGAGCCCCAGGCGCCGGGTACCGGGGATCGGGTTGCGTTGGGTGCCGCCGTGATCGGCGCTGGTGATCGCCCAGACGACGACACTGCCCGGATGCTGGGCGACAAGGCGTTGCAGGTGGGCGATCTGGAAGGCCGTGACCAGGTGGTGCCGGCCCGGAAAGAGGATGTACTGCACGCCAGCTCCTGTCATGAAGGGTCCCGCATGATCGGCGGATGCAGCTCCTGCGCTGCACCGGCGCGGTACAGGGTGGCGGGGCGGCCACGGCCTCCGGCACGCACTCCGTCCTCGACGACGAATCCCGGTGAACCGAGCACCTTGCGTGAGAAGTTGCGCGGATCGAGGGAAGTACCCCACGTCGCCTCGTAGACGCTGCGGAGATCGCCCATCGTGAACTGCGGTGGGCAGAACCGAGTCGCGATCGTGGTGTACTCCAGCTTTGCTCGCGCCCTCTCCAGGCCGACAGCGGCGATCGCGTCGTGGTCGAAGGCGAGACTCGGAAGCTCGTCGACGGGGCACCACCGCGCCCCGGTGGCGTCCGATCCGGCCGTCAGGTCACCCAGCTCTGCGGCAAGCGCCAGATGAGCCACCGACACCACTCGACCTCGTGGGTCGCGTTCGGGATCACCGAAGGTGGCCAGCTGTTCGAGATGGGAGGCTCTGAGGTCGAGGCCGGTCTCCTCCTTCAGTTCTCGCTGAGCAGCGTCGAAGATCGACTCGTCCTCCAGGACGAAACCGCCGGGGAGCGCTGGCTGGCCCCTGAACGGGGGGATCCCACGGTCGACGACGGCCAGGTTCAAGGAGCCGTTGACGATGGTCAGGACAACCAGATCGACGGCCACGGCCATCCGGGGAAGCTTCACAGAGGAAGATTAACGTCAACTTGACAAGAAATCCAGTTGTCCTTACTGTCAAGGTGACAGAAAACACCAGGAGGATGTCATGACCACGATCCGCAGATTCCCGTTCGTCGCCCATGCCACCAGCACCGCCACACGGTTCGTGATCCAGGGTCACGATGGAGAACTGATCCCGCGCGGCACCGGGGCATCGTTCTGGTTCCGCCCGCTCGGCGCCACGCTCTCCGAGGTGCCGGTCGAGGACCTCGAGCTCGGCACCATCTTCAGTGTGACCACCGCCGACCGCCAGGAGGTCAGCGTCCAGGCGGCACTGACGGTGCGCATCGTCGATCCCGAGGCGGCCGCTCGACGCATGGACTTCAGCGTCAGTCTGGGGACGGGGGAGTGGTCCGGTCGACCGCTGCAGCTGTTGCACGATCGCATCGCCGAACTGGCGCGACAGTACGCCGCACGAGCAGTCGCCTCCCTGGGCCTGGCCGTCGTGCTGGAGAACGGTCTGGTCACCGTGCGCGAGGCGATCGCTGACGGGCTGGCCGGGGAGAGCCATCTGGTCGAAGCCGGGATCGACGTCGCCGGGATCCGAGTGATCGCCGTACGGCCCGACGACGAGATCGAGCGTGCCCTGCAGAACAAGGTGCGCGAGGCCATCCAGGCCGAGTCGGACCGCGCCACCTACGACCGTCGGGCCCAAGCTGTCGACCGGGAACGGGCGATCAAGGAGAACGAGCTCAACAACCGGACCGAACTCGCGCGTCGCGAGGCCGAACTCGTCGAACTGGTCGGCACGAACGACCGTCGCCGCACCGAGCAGGAGCTGGAGCGCGACGAACTGCGCGCCCGCGCGGTCCTTGCCACCAAGAAGCTCGGTGTCGATGCGCGGGTTGACGAGATCGCGCGCATCGCTGAGGCGGAGAACCGTGCGCTCGCCGCCCGCCTGGCCGAGTACGAGGGTGCTGACACTCCCGCACTGCTCGCCGCCATCGCCCCGGAAGTCCTTGCTGCGTTGCCTTCCGTCGACTCGGTGACGATCACGCCGGACATGCTGACCGGTGCTGTGTCGAAGGTGCTGGCCGAGGTGCGCCCGTCATGAGCGCCCCGCGGCTGGTGCTGGTGCATCGCCGTACCCAGTTGGAAGAACTGCTGGCCGAGCACTCGACGATGGCGGCGGTCGAGTTCTTCCTCGATTCCCGAGGGCAACGGGTCGACCAGCTGGTCACCGCTGACGAGGCACAGCGGCGAGCCATGGCTGACGCGGTGAATGCAGCCCCGGCGGAATGGCGGCAGGCAATCGTCGAGCGCGCCGAGCTCAGCCGGTTCCTGTTCGAGCCCGACGATGTCGTGGTGATCGTCGGTCAGGACGGGCTGGTGGCCAATGTCGCCAAGTATCTCGACCAGCAACTGGTTCTCGGCGTCAGTCCCGGCCGGGCAGGCCTGCTGTGTCGTCATCGGGTGATCGACGTGAAACGCTTCCTTGCCGGCACCGTGGAGCATCAGGTGCAGGAACGACAGATGGTCGAGGCCCGCGTTGACGACGGCCAAGTACTGACCGCGCTCAACGAGGTCTTCGTGGGCGATCGCAGTCACCAGTCGGCGCGCTACCAGCTTGCCGTCGAGGACAAGGTTGAGGAGCAGTCCTCGTCCGGCCTGATCGTCGGCACCGGGACCGGGGCCACGGGATGGCTGGCTTCGCTGTGGACGCAGGGGCGGCCGGCCTTCTCCCTGCCGACGGCCGAGTCGTCCGACCTGGCGTTCTTCGTACGCGAAGCGTGGCCGTCGCCGGCCACCGGGACGAGCCTGGTGGCCGGCCTGGTCGAGAGCGGTGAAGAGGTACGCGTCCGCGCGCAGTCCTCCCTGGTGGTGTTCGGTGACGGGATCGAGCGAGACCACCTCCGGCTCGAGTGGGGCCAGGAGGTGGTCCTGCGCGCCTCCGATCGGTCCTTGCGGCTGGTCAGGCTCCAGTCGTCCCGCTCTGGTCGGGTGGCGTGACCCACTGCACCAACTGGTAGATGACGCCGTTCGGATCGGCCATCTGGAAGTACCGCTCACCCCAGGGCTCGGTCTCGATCGGGGTGACGATCTCGACTCCTTCGTCCTGGAGACGAGCATGGTCGGCGTCAATGTCGTCGACCGTGAAGACGACCAGGATGCCGTTGGCAGGGCCTGCGGCCGAAGCGGGCTTGAAGGACTCCAGTCCGGTCCGCAGGTAGATCAGGTTGAAGCCGGCCTCTGGGTGGCTGAGTGAGCAGAAGCCGTCGGCCGACATCTCTTCGGTGAAGCCGAGGTGGCGCTGCGCCCAACTGGCCGACGACGTGACATCGGCGACGTTCAGGGACAGGGCAGAGGCAGTGAATCGCATCGGTCTGGTTCCTCCCGGTTCGAACAGACAACGCCGTACAGCGTACATCATACGAAGTACAATGTACAGCGTACATGGATCTGTGGCACACTGCTCCCTGTGACATCGCATCGAACGGGATCGGGCGAACCCAGCGCCACCCTCTCCTTGCTGTGGGGTGACGCTGGCGCCAGATCTCGCAAGGGGCCGTCGCGGTCAGTCTCGGTGGGCCAGATCGTCGAGGGCGCGATCGCGCTCGCCGATGCACAAGGACTTGATGCGGTGACGATGCGGGCTGTCGCCGAACGTGTGGGGATCTCGGCCATGTCGGTCTACACCTACGTGCCCGGCAAACCGGAACTGCTGGACCTGATGGTCGATGCGCTCTATGTCGGGATGGCCCGGCCCGCGTGGGCGGGCGAGCCCTGGCGGGATCGGCTGTCGACTGTGGCTGACAGCAATCGGAAGCTGCTCATGGCACACCCGTGGCTCACCGAGATCGCGGCGCTGAGTCGCCCACCGCTCGGGCCCGGGGTGATGGCCAAGTACGAACACGAGCTCGCGGCGTTCGACGACACCGATCTCTCTGCGATCGAGATCGACGCTGCACTGACATATCTGTTGGGTTTCGTGCACGCCCACTGCCGGTCGGCCCACGACGCTGCCCGTGTGACAACCGACTCGGCGATGAGTGACGCCGACTGGTGGCGGGCGAACCAACCCGTGCTCGCCAAGGCCCTCGATCCCGAACGCTTTCCTCGCGCTGTCCGCATCGGCAGCGCGGCAGGAGAGGCGCAGGGGAGTGCATGGAGCAGTGACAGTGCCTGGGTCTTCGGGCTGGCTCGTACGCTCGACGGCCTCGCTGCGCTCATTGATGCCGGTCAGGCGCGACCGCCGAGCAGGAGGAAGTCGTGAACTCGGACGGGAATCGATCACCGTACTGGTTCGACGACCGGCCGCTCACCGCACCGCTGTCGACGACGGCCGACGAACCCGGTTCGTTGTCCAGATTTCGGCAGGCGTGGGCGAAGAACCCTTCCCTGAAAGGAAAATTGGCGGCTCTCACTGACGCGGATGTGAGGGGCATGGCGGCTGATTGGTGGGCCGAACGCCGTGCCGCAGGTGAGCGCCTGGAGCGGTTCGCCGACGCGAACGGGTTCAGCTACGACAAGGTTGTCACCGAACCGCTGCCGGGCATGAGATTTCGCGACGGCCAGCGACGATCTGTCCTCACCTGGTCAGCATCGCCGGTCAGTGTCCAGTTCGGCGACTACGAACGCAACGACCGCACCCGACCGTACGGCTTCGGCTACCTCGCGGTGCGCCACGACGTGCAGTTGCCACACCTGGTGCTCGACGCCCGCGCCAACGATGCGGGGGTTCGCCAAGGGCTGCTCGGCCCCCGTGACCACAGCAGTCTGAACGCCAACTATGGTCGGCGGGGGACCGCGACGACGATCTGGTCGGGCGGCAAGGAGCTTCACCAGCTGGATCTGGGTGCCGAGCTCGACCCGTACTTCCGTACGTACGCGGGTCTCGGGAGCGACGACCGGGTCCGGACGTTCCTGACCGGCGAGACACTCCAGGTGATGATCGGGCTCTCGATGACCTTCGACGTCGAGTTCGTCGACGGCTGGACCTTCCTGTATGCCGAACATGATCTGGTGACCGACGAGGCGCCAGAATGGGCCTGGAACTTCTGGGTCGCCTCTCGGATCTGGGACCTCGTCACGTCGTGGCGCGCCACCGCAGAACTGCCGCCGGTGACAGAACGACCGGCATTCTGGACGGCAGAGCCGATCCAGCGCCCGAAACGCCTGGGCCGCCGACCGGCCGCCCGCAAGCCACGATCCGAGACGGATTGGCTCGATCTGCTCACGGACTGACACGAGAGGTCCCCGTACGCCTGGTGTTGGCCGAACGTTCATTCCAGTGACGACCGGCGTATCTCCGGGGCGCGAAATGTGTGGCCCTGTGAGACTTCACTTCAGACGCGCCGCTGCCGTCCTTGCCTCGCTGGCCGTGGCCGGCACCATGACGTTCAGCCTGCCCACCGCTCCGCGTGCCGCTGCTGCCACGCCGGAGGTCCGGATCACCGAGTGGATGTACAACCCGGTCAACTCCTCCGGAGAGTTCATCGAGATCACCAATGTCGGCGGGAGCCCGGTCGACCTGACGGACTGGTCGTTCGACGACGACAGCCGGACGCCGGGCGCGGTCTCGCTCGCGAGCCTGGGGAGCTTGGCCGCGGGGGAGTCCGCGATCATCACCGAGTCGACGGCAGCGACCTTCCGTGGCGAGTGGAGCCTCGGCGCAGGGGTCAAGATCCTGGCCGGCAACTCCACCAACCTGGGCCGCGCCGACGAGATCAACATCTTCGGCGGCCCCGATGCTGCCGACCTCGTGGACCGGCTCACCTACAACGACCAGGGCACAGGGACGGTCAGGAGCCCCCGTACCCAGGGGATTTCCGGGGAACCGACGTCGGGGGCCGCGCTCGGCGCGAACGACGCCAGCCAGTGGCAGTTCTCGGCCGTCGGTGATGCCGACAAGGCGTGGGCCTCGAGCACGGGTGACATCGGTTCGCCGGGGACGAGCCGGTTCGGCAACGGGCTCGACCCGCGCGGTGACGGTGGGCCCGGTACCGGACTGCAGTGCCAGCCGGAGGCTCCGGAAGGCACAGCAGAGTTGCCCGCGACCGCGCTGACCCCGATTCCGTGGCCCGGGAGCAATGAGGTGTCGGTCGTCGACGACGAGTGCGCGTGGAAGACCGAGACCGGGCCGGAGGGTCGCGACATCAGCGGCCTCGTGTTCGACCCGACCGATGCCGGCGTTGTCTATGCGGTGAAGAACAAGAGCTGGATCTTCCGGCTGGTGAGGCAGGACGGTCGCTGGGTTGCCGACACGGCGAACGGCTGGGCCGACGGCAAGCAGATCTTCTTCCCCGGCAGCACCGACACCGCAACCAACCAGCCCGACACCGAAGGTCTCACCGTCGGCGCCGACGGTGCCCTCTACGTGACCACCGAGCGCAACAATGCGGCGAACACCACACCACTGAACTCGATCCTGCGTCTCGACCCGAACCAGGCGGGCAGCCAGCTGGTCGCCACCCGGCAGTGGGACCTCACCGCCGACTTCCCCGAACTGCACGACGGCAGCAAGACCGAGGCCAACCTGGGTTTCGAAGGAGTCACCTTCGTCCCCGACAGCTACCTGACCTCGACCGGTTTCGCCGATGCCTCCACCGGTCGCAGGTACCGGCCGAGCGACTACCCGCTGCACGGTGCCGGGCTGTACTTCGCTGCGCTGGAGAACGATGGCAAGTTGTATGCCTACGTCCTGAACTCCGACGGGACCCACCACCGCGTCGGGGTGGTCGACACCGGCATGGGGCACGTGATGGATGTGCAGTACGACGTGGACAACCAGCGCATCTGGGCCCTGTGTGACAACACCTGTGCCGTCACCTCGACGGTGTTGAAGGTGGATCACTCCGGTGCGATGGTGCCGGAGATCTCGTACGGTCGGCCGACCGGACTGCCGCTGGCCAACATTGAAGGGTTTGCCTTGGCCCCCGACTCGACCTGTGTCAACGGCACCAAGGAAGTCCTGTGGTCCGACGACGGCATCTGGGGCGCGGGTGAGGGCACGGCCGGCCAGGGGCACGCGATCTGGAGCGGCCGCGTCAACTGTGACCTCGGGCTGGGGGACCAGGGCGTGCCACAGGCATCAGAGTGGAATCGTCGGACCGTCTACCTCGCCGGCGACCGGGTTCTCTTCCATGGCACACTCTTCGAGGCCCTGTGGTGGACCCAGGGACAGGTGCCGAACGGCGGCCGCAAGGGCGCGTGGCAGGAGATCGCCACCGCGAACGACGGCACCGCGATCTGGACGGCGAGCCGGGTGTTCGTGTCCGGTGATGTCGTCGTCCATGACGGGCGCACCTACCGTGCCCGCTGGTGGACCCGGGGTGAGAAGCCGAAGAAGTCGGAGAAGAAGTTCGGCCCCTGGGAACTCATCGGCTGAGTCGTCGCTCCTGGCGCGGATCTTGGGCGATGCGCTGCGAGAGATCCACGAGACGGTTGGAGAAGCCCCACTCGTTGTCGTACCAGGCGAACACCTTGACCTGGTCGCCGACGACCTGGGTGAGGGGTGCGTCGAAGATCGCCGAGTGCGGATCCCCGACGATGTCGGCCGACACGATCGGGGCCTCGGAGTAGGCGAGGTACGGCTGCAGGTGCGGATCTGCCGCGGCAGCCCGGAATGCCTCGTTGACCTCGGTCGCCGTCGCCGGGCGCGACACTCTGACTGTCAGGTCGGTGATCGAGCCGACCGGTACGGGCACCCGCAGCGCGAGTCCGGTGAGCCGGCCGTCCAGCTCGGGGATGATCCTGCCGATGGTGCGAGCAGCACCGGAGGAGGTCGGGATGGTGGACATGGCGGCGGCACGGGCGCGGCGCAGGTCGCTGTGGGGGGCATCATGCAGACGCTGGTCGCTGGTGTAGGCGTGCACGGTCGTCATCAGCCCGGACTCGATCCCGAAGGCCTCATGCAGCACTTTCGCCATAGGGGCAAGGCAGTTCGTGGTGCAGGATCCGTTGGAGAAGACGTCTCCGCCGAAGTCGACGGCATCGTCATTCACACCCAGGACCACTGACGGGACATCGGCATCGGCCGGGGCGGAGATCACCACCTTGCGCGCGCCGGCAGCCAGGTGCTGGCGAGCGCCGGCTGAGTCGGCGAAACGCCCTGTCGCCTCGATGACGACATCGACATCGGCCGCGGCCCAGCCGATGTCGGCCGGATTGCGTTCGGAGGTGACGCGGATGCGTCGCTCGCCGACGCTGATCGTGTTTCCGTCGACGCGGACGCCGTCGAGGTGGCCGGACACCGAATCCCACTCCAGGAGAGTGGCCAGGGTGGTGGCGTCGGCGATGTCGTTGATGGCGACGACCTCGACATCGGCGCTGCGTCCGAGGGCGGCACGGAGGTAGCTGCGGCCGATGCGGCCGAAGCCGTTGATGCCGATCCGTACGGTCATGCTGTTCTCCTTTGCTGGTTGGGTTTGTCACCGGGTGGTGGAGGTGTGCGCGGCGTCGAGCAGGGTGATCGCTCCCCGGACGGCGGCGTCCATCGGGCTCTGCTCGCCCTGGGCGCGGGCGAGGACGTAGCCGCCCTGCAGGACGGCGGCGAGCGTGCGAGCGAGATCAAAGGGGACGATGTCTGCGGGAAGTTCGCCAGCGTCGACGGCAGCGGCAATGGTGTGTTCCCAGCGTTGCAGGACCAGGTCGAACGCACGGGCGACGATGGTGATCAACTCCGCGTCAGCAACCACCTGCGGATCCTGGGTCATCCGCCCGACCCGGCAGCCCCGGACACCGGGCCGGGGGATCGACAGGTAGGTCTTCATCCGTTCCAGCGGTGATCCGTCGGTCTCGAGCAGTGCCGACTCGCCGGTCAGTTGGTCGACCACGGACGACAGTGCTGCGACCGCGAGCTCGTGCTTGCCGGCGAAGTGGTGGTACATGCTGCCCTGACCGACGCCGGCCCGGGCCATCACGTCACGGGGACTGGTCGCCGCGTAACCACGTTCCCACAACAGGTCCGCCATCGCTTCGGTCAGCTGGTCCCGTGAGGTCATGGCGAAAGTGTAACAACTAGTATGTACAGTCGGAAGGGCTGTCTCGCTGACCGGCAGGGTAGGCCGCTCGGCCGTTGCCGCGAACCGTGCCACGATTGCCCGTCGAGGAGGACTGGACGGGTCCGGTACCAGCGGACCTCAGGAAAGCTGCCGGGGGACTTCTCGCTCTGAGCGGGCGATCGGTGGCCCGTTGTCGTCGACGGCAGCCTCCTGCATCGGCGACTCGTCCTGCGGGCCAGCGTGGTCGTCGCCCGACGGCGGGAGGATCGAGCAGGATGCTTCGGGGTGCCCCGGTCCGTGGTGTCGTACCACCTGAACCTGACGGCCTGGCTGGTACCGGGCGAGTTCCTCCGGCAGGCGGTAGGCGACGTCGCTCAGCTCCGTGCCGTCATCGGTACGGACGGTGATCGTCGTCCGCCACCAGGTGCCGCTCGACTCCTCGCCGATCGTGAGGTCGCGGACGGTGGCGGAGATCGATGAACCTGGCCGAACATCGCGGCCGGTACGCAGGCCGAGCAGGGCCCGCGGAGACAGCCCGGACTCGAGCCACACCAGGTGCCGCACGGTCGGATGGCGTCGAAACCCGATCAGCATGCCCGGCGAGACCGGGCATGGGGAGCTCGCCGGGTGATCCAGGTACCCATGGATCAGGTCAGCGGCTCCGCCACCGAGCGGTGTCAGCAGGATGCGTACGGTGTGCTGGTCGTCCGAGGCGTTGCCCCACGAGGTGGTCTCGACCCCCACCACACAGCCGACCTCGAGCGCCGTCGACGGCCGCGGCCGCGCACCGGGGTCCTCGTCGGCCATCAGCGGTGCCGCGGCGACCAGAGCAACGGCAGGGATGGTCACCAGTGCCCACAGCGACCAGTGCAGCAGGACGAGACCGGCCACCGTCACGGAGACTCCGAGAATCACCAGGATCACGGCACACCGCAGTCGGACACTCATCTGGCGGCGGTACCGGGCGCGGCTGTCGAGCAGGAACTCGTCCGGGGGACCGGCGTCCTCGTTCAGTGCCATCGTGGCCACACCACCCAGCGGGGATCGCTGGTCGACGCGGTGTCCACCCGCACAGCCAGCACCCTGCCGTTGTGACGCACCGTGGCGACATCCTCAGGGCGCAGGAAGGTTCGTGTCGGCACCCATCCGTCGCGAGTACCGATGATCAACTCCACCTCGACATGCCCGTGACGCACCATGCCCGTGGGGCGAATTCCGTGCACCCGTGCCGATTTCGGTCGCTCACCGGCGAGGGACACCGTGAGTAGTGCATCGGCCTCGTCGATGCTCAGCAGCCCGAGCTGGAGCCGGTGCACCAGCAACAGGTCGCGCACCGCAGTGGTGTCCAGGTCCCATCCGAGGTCGTCATCGCTCGGCTCCGTGTCGTCGGCGGCCGGGTGGAACGGCAGGAAGGTGCCGGGCTGCACGGTCCGTGGGTTGCGGATGTCGGTCCTCATCCGCGAGGTTGAGCCATCAGCCAGCCGGAGCGTGAGGATGCCGTCGATCCGGCTGCTGTCGTCGCTGTCGCTCGAGGCGCCGCCGCTCAGCGCGGTCACCTCGGCCACCGCAGTGGGCCGCGCCGCAACGTCGCCGGTGGTGTGCCCGTACCCCACCCAGTCACCCACCGAACACGGCGTGTCATCCCAGTCCTGCTGCCGCAGGTGGAAGTAGCGCGCTGGATGGTGCACCGCCGGCGTGGTTCGGGACTCGTGCCAGTTGACGATGCCGATCAGCCAGACGACCGCGGCCGACGCCGTGACCACGCCCGTGAGGATCACGCTGCCGATCAGGTCGCTGAGGTCCATGATCAACGTCCTCCTCCCGTCCGGCTTACTCCGATCATCCTGACGGGCAGGTCCTCCTACCGATCACAACTGCTCGCAGGCCTCCCGCACGGCGCTGTCGACGCGGGCCAAGGTGGCCCGTACCTGATCAATGGCAGCCGCGTCGCCGAGCCGCGCGTTCACGGCTCGGATCGCTCGGCGGAACCGGGTCCGCGCCTCGTCGAAACTGGCCAGGCCCTGTTCGGTCAGGCTGACACTCACCGATCGTCGGTCGGTCGTGCTCCGGATCCGGGCCAGGTCTCCCCGGGCCTCCATCGCCGACAGATGTCCCGACAGCGTCGGTGGACGGATCCCGAGCTTCTCACCGATGAGGGTGGGGGTCAGCGAGTGACGACCGATCGCCGAGTAGACGGCGTACTGGGCGGGACTCATGTCGAGGCCGTCCAAGGCCCTCGAGAGAAGCGCGCCCAGATGTTGGTTGACGACGAACAGATCCAGGGCGACATTGCCACCGGGAAGGTCAGTCACGGTGCGGGCTGCCGGTGGAGAAGCATCAGCGGACATACGGTGTACTCGCTCTCGGGTGCACAGAAAGGCGCTGCTTCGGGGTGACAGCGCGATCTTGATCATAGGGGCCACGCCCGGTGCCGGGAACTGCCCACCCCGGCGACATTCCAAGATCAACTTCTCGCCGACTTCGCGCCACCCGGTCGACAAGGCGTCCTCCCCTGTGGATGCTGAGCGAGCACGGCGTGAGACGGTGTGAGAGGAACGAGTTCGCGGGAAGGACGGGGCGATGGCAGGTGGGGCGGCCCTGAGACGTGCGTTGGCCGTACGCATCGGTGCCGTGCCGTGGATGCCGCGCCTGCTGCCGTTGATCACTGCGGTCGATGTCATCCTGCATCGGCTGACTCGTGGGCACTGGGGCGTGCTCGACCTTGCCGCGCTGCCGAACCTGGTGCTGGTGGTGCCCGGCCGCCGTACCGGCGAACCGCGGGTCACACCACTGCTCTGCGTCCCGTACGGCGACGGCTGGTTGGTGGCCGGGTCCAACTTCGGTCAGCAGACCACGCCGATGTGGGTGCACAACCTTGCGGCCGCAGGACGCGCCACCGTGCACTGGAAGGCGCGGACCCACCAGGTCGACGCGATTGAGCTCCTGGCGGCGGATCGTGAGCATGCCTGGCAGATCCTCGTACGGACCTGGCCGAACTTCACGATCTACGCTGCTCGAACCTCGCGTCCGATCAGAATCTTCGAGTTGCGACGATCCGGCTGACCCGAGTCACGCCAACCGCTCACCACTCGGCATGCCGGCCGTCACGTTGCTGCCAGCGGACCAAGGGCACGTCGTCAGGGTTGGCCGCCCAGGAGCGGACCCGCTCCTCGTCCACCTCCACGCCGAGCCCTGGACGGGTCGGACGTTGCAGCGCGCCATCGACGAAGACGAAGGATTCGGCGTCCACGATCCGCAGGAACGGGTTCACCCCAGGGGCGTGGACCCCCAGCTGGCACTCCTGGAACACCACGTCGTGGCAGGCGAAACCGACCTGTACGCAGGACGCGAGCGCCAACGGCCCGGTCGCACAGTGCGGTGCCAGGGCGATGTCGTGCACCGAGGCCACCGCGGCGATCCTCATCGCCTCCGAGATTCCGAAGCAGTGCGAGACATCCGGCTGCAGGAGGGCGATCCCGGTCTCCAGCACCGGAGCAACCTGCCACCGGTCGAACAACCGCTCCCCGGTGGCGATCGGGATCGTTGTCGCAGCCGTGAGCCGACCCAGGTCGTGCTGGTACTGCGGGGCCACCGGCTCCTCGACGAAAGCCGGTGCGGTGTGCTCGAGCGCTGCGAGCAGGCGCTTCGCCGACGGAACGGCGAGGCGCCCGTGGAAGTCGATCGCGAAGCCTCGCTCCTCGCCGATCGTGTCGCGGATCGCCTCCATCCGCGCCACTTCCAGTGCCAGGCTCGCCGGATCCTCGAACCGGGCCCGCGGGCCGAGCGGTGCCGTCTTCATCAACCGGTAGCCCGCCGCCACCAGCGCGGCAGCGCGATCCCGCAGCTCCTCGGGGGTGTCGCCGTGGCAGGGGGCATAGATGGGGAGCGTGTCGCGCACCGGCCCCCCGAGCAGTTCGTGCACCGGGAGTCCGGCCCGCTTTCCGAGCAGGTCCCACAGTGCTTGGTCGATCCCGGCCACGGCTGATCCGAGGCTGGGACCGCCGCGGTAGAAGCCTTCCTTGACCATCCGGTGCCACAGCTTCTCGACCACGGCCGGCTCGCCGATGAGTTGGGTGCTCAGCTCCTCCACGGTGCGGGCGACACTGTGCGCCCGGCCCTCGAGCACCGGCTCGCCCCAGCCGACCAGACCGTCGTCGGTCTGGATCCGCACCAGGCACAGACGCGTGGAGAGGACGAAGGTCTCGATGGCAATGATCAGCGGTGCGCTCACCGATCGAGCCAACCAGAGTTCTGTCTTCGTGGTCAAGGAAGTACGCCCAAGCATCCCACTCGCGCTCATCTCGAACCAGTCCTGCACACGATCCGGCTTTGGCGGGTTCGGTCAGGTCGAGTCTCGTTGGATGACCTCAGCGGCAGGGAACACCAGGTCGGTCGGTCCCACCTCGCCGGCGATCCGCTGCAGCATGAGACGGCCGATCGCCTCGCCCTGCTCGCGCCCGTTGAGGGGGATCGTGGTCAGCGACGGTGTGGTGAGGGAGGAGGCATCGATGTCGTCTATGCCCATCAGGGCCATCTCGCCCGGGATCGAGACGGCTTGGCGCTGCAACTCCGTCAGTGCCCCGAGGGCCACGACGTCGTTGGTGGCGATGATCGCGTCGGGTGGATCCCGGTGTTCGAGCAAGGCTCTGACGCCAGCGACACCAGCCTCGCGCGTGACGTCGCCGTGCCGTACGAACTCGGGCACCAGCGGTAGACCCGCGGCCCGGCACACGTCTCGGTAGGCCTGCACCCGACGATGTCCGGGCCCGGACTCCTCCCGCGTGGCGAGGAAGGCGATCCGTCGGTAGCCCCGGCTGATCAGATGCTCTGCTGCGTGGGTGCCGATCCCGTAGTCGTCGGTGGTGGCGGTGTCGAGCCCTTCGGCTGCCCGTTGCCATCCTCCCAACCAGACAACGGGAAGCCCGCGGTCGAGAACGCCGCGAAGTTCCTCGGCGTGCTCGTAGTGCCCGGCGAAGGCCACGGCGTCGACCCGGGTTGACAGCCGTTCGATGATCGCGTGCTCGGAACGGGTGTCAGCGAGCGAATCGGTGACGAGAACGAAGTAGTCGGCTCCGAGCACGGCCTGCTGGAGGCCTCGGGCGATCTGCATGTTGAACGGATTGGTGAGGTCGGGCACGACCAGGCCGAGAGTGTGCGAACGCTGGGTACGGAGGGAGCGAGCGAGTTCGTGCGGCCGGTACCCGAGGCGTTCGATGGCGTCGCGGACTCGTGCTGCCGACTGCTCGGAGACGGGACGATTCCCGCTGAGGACATGGGAGACCGTCGTCGGGCTGACCCCGGCCGCCCGAGCGACATCGAGGTTGCTCACGCGTTTCGTTGCCACGGGCGAGACTCCACCACCCTCGGCGACTCGGCGCAACCCTCGGCGCGTGTCGCCTCTGCAGGGCGCCGTCGGCTTGCGGCGGCCACCGTGCTGCGGCACGGGGCGGGAGAGGCGTCGAGAAACGGGCGGGCTCTTGACGGGCCACACCGTCCCGTACCACCATGAGCGTGCGCAATTCGATTTGCGTCATAATCTGACTGGGCAAAGGGGACCACCATGACTGTGAGCCGCCGTGTGCTGCTGGGAACCGGGGCTGGAGTGATCGCTGCGGCGTGCTCGTCCTGGCCGGGAGGCCGGTCAGCATCCGCCGCACCGGCGGCGGGGGAGGCTGCGGTCGTCGCGAAGCCGCTTCGATCGGTGTTGTCGTTCAACTGCCATGAACCGACGAACCTCGCTGTTCTCGACCAGGCGGCTGCGGCCGGATTCGGCTGGATGCGGGCCGATCTCACCTGGACCCGGGTGCAGCCGCAGTTTCCCGGCTGGAGGGTGTCCCGGGTGGGCAAGGTCAGCGCAGAGGTGGCGGTTGACGAGACGATGGTGCACGACGGGGCCGCGGCGCTGCGACTGACCAACAGCACCGCGAAGGCTCCCAACGTGTACCTGACGTTCTGGCAGACCGTGGCGGTCCAGCCCAACACCACGTACGCGTTCACCGCCTGGGTCCGCGCCGACGACGCGAAAGGGAACTACCTCGCCCTGGATCGGTCCTGGAGCAAACGGCTCGCGGTACCCGCAGGCAGCTACGAGTGGCAGCAGTTGCACTGGGAGGTCACCACGGCGGCCGAACAAACCAGTCTTGACCTGCGGATCGTGAGCGAGGACGTGACCGGCGGGCTGTGGCTGGACGACATCACGATGACAGGACCCGACAGCGCGGAGAATCTGCTCACCAACCCGGGCTTCGAGAGCGCAGGATCGTACGACTGGTCGTTGGCTGACCAGACCCTCGGTCTGTGTGCAGAAAGGGATCTGAAGGTACTGTTCATCCTCGACTACGGCAACCCGCTGTTCGGCGGCAACCCCACCTCGGATGAAGGGAGGGAAGCCTTCACCGCCTTTGCCGCCGCAGCGGCAGAACGCTACCGAGGCACCGGCACCCGCTTCGAGGTCTGGAACGAACCGCACAACTTCGGCCCGCTCAGCCCTGCCGAGTTCGCACGCCTCGTGCGAGAAACCTCCGCTGCGATCCACGCCGTCGACCCGTCGGCCATCGTCGTGAGCGGCGGGCTCGGGAAGTTCCTGTACGACTACGGAGCGGAGATGGTTGCTGCCGGACTCGGCGATGTCGATGCGATCGGCATCCACAGCTACTGGATGAGCACCTGGGGCACGGCCGACCGCAACGACGCTCCGGAGGAGATCTTCACCCATCTCGCCAACTGGCGGGACATGTACGGTTCCGTCGTTCCTGATGTCAGTGATCACATGACCGAGATGGGACCGCGGCTCGTCGGTGATGCCGGCAACGACCAGCACACCTACGCGAACCTGGTGGTGCGGACGATCCTCACCCACTGGATGGCCGGGTTCGACTTCGTCAACCTCTATGACGCCACCGATGGCGAGTTCGGCCTGTTCCGCAAGGACGACGGTGGCGACCTCCGCCGCGCCGTGACAGCGATCGAGACCCTGTCAGGCCTTGCTGCGTCCCGCCGTCTGGCAGGCATCCGTACGCCAGCGCCGGGGCAGCCATGCCACATGGCCAATCTCGTGAGTGACGACGCGGGTGTTCCCGCAGTGCAGGCGGTGTGGCTGGCCACCGCCGAGGAGTCACCGACCGTGCTGAGAATCGCCGAGGGCGGCACGGTCGTTGACCTCTACGGCCGGCCGGTCGAGCTCAACTCGCAGGGCGAGTTGACGATCACCCCATCGGGTGGCGTGCACTACGTCACCCTGCCGGTCGGGGAGCAACCGTCCAGCGATCCGGTGGTCAGCCTGCATCCCTTGGACAGTGAGGATCGCTCCCTGGTCTGGCGAGGCGAATGGCGCCGGGTCGGCGCCGTCGGTGCCTACCGAGGATCGGTTCGATCCTCGGACAGTCGAGGCAGTGCGGTTCGCACCACCTTCACCGGCTCCCGGGTCAGGATCTTCGGACCACGGGGCGTGAGCTCGGGGATCGCCGAGATCACGGTGGACGGTGTGTCGAGCACGGTGGACCTGTGGCACAACAATCATCTCGACCAAGCCCTTCTCTTCGACTCCGGGGTGCTGGCCAATCCGCATCGGCGGCATCAGGTTGAGGTCGTCGTGACGGGCGAGGCGCGCCCGGCGGCCACCGGAACCGTGGTCGCGCTGGACAAGATCACGGTCTGTTCCTGATCTGAGAAGTGGCGCACCGCCCGGTTCACTCGCCCCCTCCGGCTGCTCGAGCTGCGCTGGCCGTTCGGAGGGCGCGGTTCAGCAGCCCGGGATGTCCCAGGCGCCGGCGCAGTTCTCGTTCCAGGCCGGCGATCGGGACCAGGTTCTGCGGGGCACGGGTGTCCTTGTACTCGGTGCTGGCGTAGCGCGGCAGCACTCGCTGGGACTCATCGGCCAGCCGGACCGCCTCCTCGGTGGGCAGGTCGGCCGAGCACTCGATCCGGACGATCCCGGTCCACGGCGCTCCCGGTCGGCTGGGCAGGCGCAGGTACCAGGAATGACGGTCCCAGGAGGTACCCATCAGGAACACCGGGGTCCGTTCCCCGGCAGCGAGTTGGCCGACCTTGGCCTGCAGCTCGGGCGGCAGGTAGGTCGCCCGGTGGGACTTGATGTAGCCGATGGCGCGGGGGAGTGAGGTGCGTCCCCGTAGCGGCCCATCGATCACGATCAGGTCGTCGTCGCCGGTGACGCCGTGCTCGACCAGAGACACCCGGGCGTTGGCGGCAGTGATCAGCTCGAGCTCGTTCAGCTTGCCCTGCAGGGATCCGGTGAGCACGTTGATCGGGTTGTCACTGTTGTCCAGGGGCGTGTGGTGCATCTCGTAGGTCCCTGCCGTCGTGGCGAGGGAGACGGCATCGGCGACCCCGGTGAACAGCCCGTGCCTCACCTCACCCGACATCAGGTGCGCGCCCTGTGGGCAGGAACAGACGACCCCGGCCCCGTACGAGGCACACAGCGCCATCCCGGCATCGGTGCCGAGGATCTCACCGGTGTCGGGATGCACCTCGGGCTGTTCGATCCACAGTCGGGCCTCGATCCGGAGCACCCCGTCGACGAACAGGATCGCTCCCGGCCAGTCGATCTCATCGGTGGCGGGTGCCGGAACCGGGAGCCATCTGGCGGCGGTCACCTCCAGGTCAGGATCGACCCGTGCGGTGGAATCGGCGGCGCCTCCCTCGGCGGCCTCCACCGAGGAGCCGTACCCGGGATCCCAGGCGTCGACGTGGAACTTCACCAGCCCTCCCGGGTGACACTTGAGGTGCGGCTGTCCCGCCGCACCTGGAACCGTACGGGGGCACGCTCGGCCAGTGCCGGGACGTGGGTGATCACTCCGACGGTGCGGTCGCCCTGGGCAAGATTCTCCAAGGTCGAGGCGACGGTCTCGAGCGAGTCCGGGTCGAGGGTGCCGAATCCTTCGTCCAGGAAGATCGACTCAAGTTTCACCGACCCGGCCATGCCGGCCAGGTGGTCCGACAGGGCCAGGGCCAGGGCAAGGCTGGCCTGGAAGGTCTCACCCCCCGACAGGGTCCGCACCGAACGGGTCGAGTCGGCGTCGTTGTGGTCGATCACGAAGAACTCACCCTTCTCATGGGTGAGGTCGAACTGGTCGTTCGACAGGCGCCGCAGGGTCTCCGACGCGCCCACGACAAGGCTGTCGAGGGCCGTACTCGCCAACCACTGCGGGAAATTGTTCGACCGCATCAGCAGCCGCAGGCTGTCGGCGACCCGTTGCCGCTGCGTCGCGGCCTCGATCTGCGTCCGCTGGTCGGCAGCAGCACGCCGCCGCTCGGCTATCCGCTGCCGCTCCGAGCGCGCCTGTTCTGCCTGCCGAGTGACGGACCGGTCGATCCTGGCGAGGGTGGCTTCGACCGGTTCCGCTTCTACTGGCTCCAGCCCGGTCTCGACCAGCAGCGCCGCCAGACGCTCGGCACACTCTGCGGCGGCCGCGGTCCGGTCTCGTTCGGCTCTCTCACGGTGTTCGGTCAATGCGTGCCGGCAGTCCGTCATCCAGGCGCTGAAGACGTCCCAGGCGGCAGCCAGGTCGTCCAGGTCCAGCCTCGGAGGCTCCAGCACAGCGAGCCGGTCTCGTACCGCTGTCAGGGCCTGGCCGGCGGCGGTGACCAGATGCATCGCCTCCCGCGCGGCGTTCTCGGCCGTCTCGAGTCGTTGCTCGGCCGCCGTGGAGGCAGTGCGGGCCGTCACGACGGCTGCGGCCAGTTCCTCGGCCTTCCGTGCCAGGACGGCGATCTCCGCCTCGGCAGGGGCATGGCGCAGGTTCGCGGTGAGTTCACCGAGACGGGCAGTGTCGTGGTCGAGCGCGGCCATCGCCCTGGAGTGCTCGGCGACCGCGACGGTGTGGAGCCGTTGCAACCGCTGCATTTCGACCGCCGTCTCCTCCCGCTTCGTGGCCGCGGAATCAAGGGTTCGGTGCGCCAGCTCGACCAGCGTGGCGGCCTCGTTCGCGGCAGCGTCCAGTTCGGTGCAACGACGCCGCGCCCACTCGTCAAGTTCGCGCCAGCCCACGGCCAGGTCGGCGTCGGCGGGAACGTGAGGGTGAGGAGGATCAAGATCGGCCAGCTCGCCGAGGGCGCGCGACAGTGCAGCGCGGGCGCCGGACAGCGTCGAGCGCGCAGTCTCGAGCTGGTGCCGAGCTGCCACCCCCCGCTGCCGTACGGTGTCGTGGTGCGCCCGGGCCGCGGTGAGCTCCGCAGCAGTGGAGGCCCATCGGGCGTCGAGAGCCTGCAGCGTCGCCTGCCACTCAGCCGTCTCTGCTGAGGCGTCCAGGGTCGGCACCAGGTGACCCAGTCTGGTCCTCGAGGCGGCCAGTTCCTCTTCCTGGAAAGAGATCGTGCGGTCGTGCTCGGTGACGGTCTGCTCGGCAGCGGCTGCGGCTCGTCTGGCCTCGTCGAGCAGTTGGCCGGCGCGTTCGGACGCGGCGCGGGCACGGTCGAGCTCCGGTGCGTCGACCGGCGGCGGCAGGACGGCGACCTGCTGGCTGCACACCGGGCAGTCATGACCGACCTCCAAGTGAGGTCTCAGGTCAGCCGCGGCCGACTCGACCCGGGCCGACTCCCACTGCCGCTCAGCCTCACGAGCAGCCGTCTGCTGTTCCGCGAGAGTTGCGGCAGCCGTTGCGACGTCGCGAACCAAGGTCTCCCGCTGCTCCGTCGCGGCGGCGATGCTGTCCTCCAGGGCAAGGATCCCGCTGATCTCTCGCCGGGCAGCGTCGAGGATGTCCGGCCGGACAGCCTGTTCCTGTGCCTGCTGGGCGGCGTCGGTACGGGCCACGGCAGCCTCGAACTCAGCCGTGACGGCCTCGAGCGCCGCCGTCAGTTGTTGAACCTCCTCGACCGCGCTCTCGAGACCGACCGGGACCGTCACTCGTTCCAGGCGGGCCCGAGTGGCCGTGATCACAGTGGCCTGCTCAGTGACGGTCCGGAGTTGGTCCTCGGCTCGACGGTGGGCGGCATCGGCGTCGGCGTTGGCAGCGCGGGCGGCCGAGACCTCGGTCTCGGTTCGTTGCGCCGTCGCGGCCGCATCGGCCGTTGCCGTCTCCAACTGTGGAAGCGCTGCTGCGAGGTGATCACGCTCGGCGTACTGCCGGCGCCACTGGTCGAGAGCAGTGGGATTGGGACCGCTGCTGGCTGCTTCCAGAGCTGCGGTGTGGGCCGTCGACGCCTCCCGCGCGGCGGCGGTGGCCGCAGCGAGTTCGTCCCGGGCCTGCGCCGCCTGCTGCTGCAGCGCTGCGACACCGGCCGGGGCCACAATGCCGTCCAGCAAGGACAACTGGGTCGCCCAGTGGTCGGCATCTCGTCGCGCGGCCCGCTCTCGTTCGGCGGCACCGCGGACGGCCGGGACGGCTTGGGCGACCGCGGCCTCGCGTTGCTCGGCGACCGCCAGCTGTTCGGCCGCGAGCTGCTCAGCCTCCTCGCTGGCATCGGCCAGCGAGCCGAGTTGTTCGGTGAGCAGTTCGGTCCGGTGCCGGGCCTCTTCGGCGATCTCACCGGCACGGCGGCCGATGCCGTCGTACTGGTTCGCACCAAGAAGCTTGAGCAGGATGTCCTGGCGCTCGCGGGCACTGGCTGCGAGGAACCGGGCGAACTGTCCCTGCGGCAGCACCACGCACTGGCAGAAGTCCTCGTACCCCAGGCCCAGCAGGGATTCGATCGCTGGGGTCAGTTCGCGGACCTCGCCGGCGAGCACGGTCGAGGAGTCGCCATCAGCCGTGAGCGCTGTCGGGTCGCCGAACCGGACCAGACTGACCGCCTTCTGCCCGATCGTCCTCCCGGTCCGCCGGACCTCGCGGGCCACCTGGTACCGCTCGGTACCCACGTCGAAGACCAGCGACACCGTGCACCGGTTCGCCGTCGGCGCAAGGGCATCGGAGACGGCGTTCCTGGAGCCCCAGCGGGGTGCGGTGCCGTACAGGGCGAAGGTGATCGCATCGAGGATGGTCGACTTGCCGGATCCGGTCGGCCCCACCAGGGCGAAGTAGTCGGTGTCGGTGAAGTCGAGTTCGGCAGTGTCGCGGAAGGAGGCGAAACCGTTCAGGGTCAGCGATACCGGGCGCATCTCAGCGGCTTCCCTCGCTCAGCTCATCGCTGATCTCGTCGAACAGGGCCGAGACCTGCGGATCGGAGAACTGTCGCTCGGCACAGAAGTCGGCGAACAGTTCGGACGGCGTGCGGCGGGCACGATCGACCGCGAGTGCCGCGGCGGGTGCGGTGGCGGCATGGTCGGGGTGGATCCGTACCTCCAAGGCGTTCGGGAGGGCTTCGAGGATCTCATCCTTGAGGCCGGCGTAGGCGGGCTGGGTGACCACCACCCGGAGGAAGTCGTCGCCGTACGCATCGGGATCAACGGTGAGCTGGGGCACCGTGCCCTCGACGGTGCGCAGCCGGCGGCCTGCCGTCAACGGCAGGTCGGTGACCTTCGCCGGAACTCCGGGGGAGGCCTCGACCAGACACACGACGTGCTGGTTCTCCTGTTCGCCGAAGTCCACCGGGAACGGAGATCCGCTGTAGTGCACCGGGCAGGCGGCCGGCACGTGCTGGCGTCGGTGCAGGTGGCCCAGGGCGACATAGTGCGTCTCCGGCGGAAAGATCGACGCCGGGACGTGGTACTCCAGGATCGACTGGGCCTGGCGCTCCCCGCCGCCGAACAACGCCCCCGTGCAGGTGAGGTGTGCCATGATCACGTTCACCCCGTCCGGGTCGAACCCCGCGGTCAGGCTGGTGACGATGTCTCGCACCTGCTGGTCGTAGGCGCCGACGTTCTCGGACGGCGTGTTGGCGATGATCTGTGAGGCCCGGACCGCCCACCGCTGCGACAGGAACGGCAGCAGCGCCACCGTGCACCGTTCCCCGGTGGAACGTGCAGTGAAGCGGTGGAGGCCGCCGTCGTCCGCGGCCCGAGCCTCACCGCGGACGTGGATCCCGGCCACCGCCAGCAAGGGTCGGTACGCCTCCAGCGTGCGGCCGTGGTCGTGGTTGCCGGCGATGACGATCACCTCGATGTCGCGTCGGGCCAGCTCCATCAGCGTCCGTACGACCAGTTGTTGCGCCTCGGCGGTCGGGCTCGCGTTGTCGTAGAGGTCGCCGGCCACCAGGACGGCATCGACCTGGTGGCGGATCGCCAGACTGACGATCTCCTTGAGGACGCGGGTCTGTTCGTCGAGTCGGCTGCGCCCGTGCAGGGTCTTGCCGACATGCCAGTCGGCGGTGTGCAGAAACTTCATCTCAGTCGGCGCTCCGGGTTCAGAACGGGGCAGGATCGTCGTCGAAGGACCAGTCGTCGTCCGAGGTGGTCGGCAGCCCGCGGAACGGGTCGCCCGGTCCTGCCGCACCCCTGGCCTCCTCGGGTCCCGCCAGGCCGGCGACGTCCTCCGGTGCGACCTCGGACAACCGGGTTGCCCACGCAGGAAAGGGAAACTCGACCGCGAGGGGAACCGGAATCTCCGGTTGGGAGACGAACATGGTGCCGGGCTTGGCCAAGGTCGCCCGTTGCCGCTGGGACGTGGGCAGGAAGCCGTACTCCGGGCGGGATGCCTCGGCCGCGTCGAGCCGCCCGACGATCTTGATCGAGGAGTTCGACACGATGCGCCGCTCCACCTCGGATGCGGTCTGCTGGGCACCGATCAGGATGATGCCCAGCGAGCGGCCTCGCTCGGCGATGTCGAGCAGGATCTCCTTGATGGGCGAGGATCCCTCACGCGGGGCGTACTTGTTGAGCTCGTCGATCATGGTGAACAGCAGTCCGCCCGGTCCGGACCGCTCCTTGGCAGCGGTCTCGCTCGCGAGCACGACGCCGACCACGAACCGTTGTGCCCGCTCGGGCAGGTTGTGCAGGTCCACCACGGTCACCTGCTGGCCGTCGGTGCTGATCTCCCGGCGCGCTGGACGGTCCGTGACCGTGGTCAGATCGCCCCGCAGGATCGGACTGAGCGCCTTCTGCGAGGAGCGCAGCCGGCGCAGGAAGGCGTTGACCGTGCCCATCCCGACCGCGGGACCGGCCCACTGGCCGCGGGTGAGGTCGTCGGTGACCTTGTCCGAGATCACGTCGATCAGGTCGGACCAGGTGCGGCAGGTGACCCCGTCGACGGTGACCGCGCCGTCCAGACCGGCCCGAGTGGCGTGCTGTCGCAGCCGCGCCGTCACCTGGTGCACCACCATCGTGTACTGGTTGCGTTCGTCCTCGGTGTCGGCGAAGACGTACGGCAACAACTCCCGCTCACACAGCTCCGCCAGGGTCCACCAGAAGGCGCTCACCCCCTGGGCACGGCCTGACACATGGGGGCGTCCGGTCAGGTCGCCGGGCAGCGGGGGAGCGTAGAAGCCGACCGAGGAGAACGGCGCGCAGGGAAGCCCCAGCTCGGCGTACTCGGCGCGGAGCTCATCGGTGACCTTGACATTGGGCTTGTCGAGGAACAGCAGGTCCTCACCCTTCACCGAGAACACCAGCGCCTTGGCGTTCACCGCGCGCATCCCCAGGGCTCCCGAGGTGAACAGCGAGTGCAGCAGGAACAGGGCGAAGCTGGTCTTGGTGGCGACACCGGAGATGCCGGAGATCGAGACGTGGGCGCCGCGCGTCCCGTCGAGGAACTCCAGGTTGACCAGGATGGGTTGTCCGTCGCGACCCATCCCGACCGGGATGGTCGAGTCCATCTCGCTGAAGTAGAGGGCGGCGGCGCGGTCCTCGCCAGCGGCCCGTTGCACCGCCTCGCCGGGGCGTGGCGGCAGGTAGCACTCGGGATGCACCCGGGTCGTCGACACCTCAGCGATCTCCTGGGCGACGGCCGGAAGGATCCCGTCGGCGATCAGGAACACGTCCGACCCGAAGGTCGCCCCCTCGTGGCGGGCCACCACCTCGGTGACCACACCTGCGGTGGTCACGGTCCCGATGCCGGGGACCTCGCGTCGGGTCACCACGACGTCGTCGAGCTGCAGGTAGGTCTCGGGGCGAATGGCGACGTGGAACTTGAGCGGGGTGGAGTCAGCCGTACCCGCGACCATCCCGACCGCTTCCTGAGGGGCGGCGGGGGCAGCAGTGGCGTCGTCCGATTCCATGGTGCTCACCGTAGTGGTCGCCCCCGACAAGCGGTTCCTGAGCCCGAGGCGTAGCGTCGGCAACATGACCACTGTGGCCGACACCATCGTTGCAACGCTCAAGGCGAACGGCGTGTCCCGGGTGTACGGGATCCCCGGCGACTCGCTCAACGGCTTCACCGATTCCCTCCGCAAGGACGGCTCGATCCGCTGGGTGCACGTCCGGCACGAGGAGACGGCCGCCTTTGCCGCGGCCGCGGATGCCGCGACGACTGACGGTCTCGCTGTCGTGGCCGGGTCCTGCGGGCCGGGCAACCTGCACCTGATCAACGGACTCTACGACGCGCAGCGCTCGCGGGTGCCGGTGCTGGCGATCGCCGCCCACATCCCGACCGCGGAGATCGGCAGCAACTACTTCCAGGAGACCCACCCGCAGGAGATCTTCCGCGAGTGCAGCGTCTACGTCGAGTACGTTGCCCAGGCGTCCCAGATGCCCCGGATCCTGGACATCGCTGTGCGGACCGCCATCGAGGAGCGCGGGGTGGCCGTGGTCGTGATTCCCGGTGACGTCGCCCTCGCCGAGGCCGTGTCCAGCCGCACCACTGTTGCCGAACCCACCCGCCCGGTGATCGTTCCCAACTCCGAGGAGTTGGAGCGCGCTGCTGCCCTGCTGAACAAGGCGAAGCGGACCACGATCCTGGCCGGTGCAGGCGTGGCCGGGGCCCATGACGAGGTCGTCGCGCTCGCCGAACGGCTCGGCGCCCCGATCGTGCACGCCCTGCGGGGCAAGGAGTTCATCGAGTACGACAACCCGTACGACGTCGGCATGACCGGCCTGCTCGGCTTCGCCTCCGGCTACCGCGCCATGGATGGTGCTGACACGCTGCTGATGCTGGGCACCGACTTCCCGTACCAGCAGTTCTATCCGGACAGGGCGACCACGGTCCAGATCGACCTGCGCGGCTCGCAGCTGGGCCGACGCCACCCGGTCGACCTGGGCCTGGTCGGCGACGTCAAGGCCACCGCCACGGCGTTGTTGCCGCTGCTGGAGCGACAGGACAAGCGGGACCACCTGACCGATGCCCGGAAGCACTACGTCGCCACCCGCGCCAAGCTGGACGAACTGGCCGTGCCGTCGCGGGGAAAACGGCCGATCCACCCGCAGTACCTGGCACGCCTGCTCGACCAGATGGCTGCCGAGGACACGATCTTCACCGCCGATGTGGGCTCACCGACGGTGTGGGCCGCGCGTTACCTGACGATGAACGGCCGGCGCCGGCTGATCGGATCGTTCAACCACGGCTCGATGGCCAATGCACTGCTGCACGGGATCGGTGCCCAGGCGGCCCATCCTGACCGGCCGGTGGTCGCCCTGGCCGGCGACGGCGGCCTGACCATGATGCTGGGGGAGTTGATCACCCTGGTGCAGAACCAGCTGCCGGTGAAGACGGTGGTGGTCAACAACTCCTCGCTGAACTTCGTCGAGCTGGAGATGAAAGCTGCCGGTTTCGTCAACTACGGAACGGATCTGGTCAACCCGAACTTCGCCGAGGTCGCCTCGGCGATGGGCATCCTCGGCCGTCGGGTCGAACGCTCGGCCGACCTACCAGCAGCCATGGAGGAGGTGTTGGCCCACGACGGACCGGCCCTGCTCGACGTCGTCACCGAGCGGCAGGAACTGTCCATGCCGCCCGCCGTGAGTGCCGAGCAGGTGAAGGGGTTCGCGCTGTATGCCATCCGGACCGTGATGTCGGGCCGCGGCGACGAACTGCTCGACCTGGCTCGCGCGAACTGGCGTCAGCTGTTCTGATCCGCTGGTCCGGTCACCGGTCCCGTCCCAGGGTGGCGAGCAGGTCCTCGTGCAGCTCGAACCACACGCGGTGGGCCGAGTCGCGATCGTTGCCGGTCACCCAACCGGCGTCGGTCTCGGAATGCCGCAGGGCCGTTGAGAAACGCCGGTGGTACCCCGCAAACCGGCGGAGGTGTCGGCTGAGGCGCTGTTCGATCGCGGCCAACTGGTCGGCGGCGTCGGCCAGGTCTGCCAGCACTCCGTCGTAGGGGGCGGGCGGCTGGGCCAGCCCGAGTTCGGTGAGCTGCCAACGGGTGCATGCCGCGGTCACCTGCTGGTTGACGGGGCCGAAGGTGTCCAGTTCGGTGGTCAGGGCGGGGCGGGCTCCGACACGGTCCAGTTCCATGGCTGCCAGTGCCTCGCCGCGAGCCTTGCCGGCCGAGGTGAGTGACCATCCGTCGTCGAAGACGTTCCTGGTCACCAGTCCCGTCGCCTCGGCATCGAGCAGTCGACTCTCGACCTCGTCGGACGAGGCGTCGAGACGTCCGGTGAGTTGGCCAACGGTGGCGTGGCCGAGCAGGCGGAGTGCATGGAGCAGCGCGAACCACTCGTCGTCGTTCATGATCCGCTCCTGACGCCGGGCCGGACGGTGCCCGCGGACCCGTCGATCTCGACCATCAGCCCGTCCGGAAGTTGGGTGGCCCCCAGCACCTCGGTCACGGCCGGGAGCCGCAACTCGCGCGCCACGATCGCTGCGTGGGAAAGGATCCCGCCGACTTCGGTGACCACGCCGCAGGCTCGCGCCAGCAGCGGTGTCCAGGCTGGCGAGGTGGCGCGGCACACCAGCACCTCGCCGGGGCGGAAGCGTGCGAACTCGTCGAGGCCGGTGATGACGCGCAGCCGTCCGCTTGCCGTTCCAGGGCTGGCCGGGACGCCGTGGGCGAGCACCCTTCCTGGCGTGTCCGGCCGGGCCGGGGCAACGATGCCTGGGGTGGCGCGGGTGGTGATCGGCCGCGCCTGCAGCAGCCAGATGCGCCCGTCCGCGGTCAGGGCCCACTCCACGTCCTGGCTGGCACCGAAGAGTTGCTCGGCTCGGTGTGCCAGGCCGGCAATCCGGCGGACCTGTTGCGGGGTGAGGATCTCCATGCCCGCCGAGGCGCAGCTGGACCGCACTGTTGCGGTGTGATCGACGCTCACGCGGTGCGGCGTTCGTGCTCCCGACACCAGTGACGACCCGAGGCCCGGCACCGCCTCCACGACCGTCACGGCAGCACCGGTCAGCGGGTCCTCGGTGAAGGCGACTCCGGCGGCGACCGGAGCCAGCATGGCCTGGACGACGACCGGGATCCTCTCCGAAGGAACATCCTGTCCGGTCGCGTGCGCGTAGTCGTCCGCGTCGGGTCCGGAAGTGGTCACCCCTGAGTACGGCACCGGCAACGTCGGCCGACGGTACGGACAACTCCGTCCGGTACTGCCCGGCGTAGGACGCGGATGCACTGTCCTCAGCCACCGCGGATGAGCGGACGGCGAAGTGGGTGTGGTCCGAACTGGACGGCACCGAAGCCAAGGATCGTTGCCAGTGCGGTGTGGAGCCGACCGGGATCACCCACCCCTCGGGCACCGGAAGACCAGCGCTCAGCAGCCGTCCCAGGGCGACAGCCTTGCCGCCACAATGTGCGTCCGCCCGCCGCAGCGGAATCACCCCGGTCACGCCGAGCCCAGACGGTGGTGCAACCGCGACATTCGTTGCTGGGCGGCCTGCCCGGACCCCAGTCCGAGCGCGGCGCCGATCTGTTGGTACGTCATTCCGCCGGCCCGGGCCGCGAACAGCAGGGCAGCCTCGATCTGGTCGAGTTCGGCGCGCGCAGACTCCAACAGGCCCAGGCCTGCGGTGATCACCTCGCGATCAACCCCGGGATCAGCAGCTCGCCATGCCGCCAACCGGACCAGTTCACCGTCGCTGGGTGGCTGGCCGTCGGCCTGCCACGGCTGTCGGCCCAGTCCTGCGGCTCCGGCGGCTGCCAAGGTGCTGCGGTGGGCCGTCAAGGCTGCTGCCATCTGCTGATCGTCGTCGGGCATGGAGCCCATTCTGAGCCATGTCAACACGATGTTGTCAACTTGATGTTGGCAACTCCGTGTTGTCAACGCGATGTTGATATCATTCCCCGGCCTGCAGGATCCCGGCCCCCGTACGAGCCACGCGGCCGGAGTCGAGGGCGAGGCGTACCGCCCGTTCCAGCCGTTCGGCGACCGTGCTCGTGAGTCGTTTCCCGCCGAACAGTGCCAGGGCGGCGCGAGGTGCCTCGGACTCGGCGATGCCGCCGGAGGTGCGGGCGATGTGGGCGACGCCGTTGGCCAACTCCTCGAGGCAGACCTGGCTGAGGTCGCGCGGCTGGTCGCCGGCCACGCGGAGCCCGCGCCACGTGACCGGGTCCGCGTCGGCCGGCCAGACGAAGTCGGGCTCGACCCCGTGGCGGCGGCACGGCGCCGGTACGGCGGCCAGGATCATCTCGGCCCGCCCGCCGGTGAGGCGGCTCAGCCCGTAGGCCTCGGCCACCACCTTGGCCAGCCGCGTCCGATGCACTGGCCCCTCGGCAGCGAGGATCGCCTCGATCGTGGCGGCCACTCGCCGGGTGCTGCCGGCCCCGGGCAGCGCATCCAGGGTCGCTGTCCCTCCCGGTCCGGTTCCCTGCCAGGGAATGAAAGTCGGTACTTCACCGGTCAGGGGTGCATAGGCCACCCAACGGCCACCCTGCCGGGTCATGTCCGCGAACGACAGCATCTCGGGTTCGGTCCCCTCGACGTCGCGACTCGCGGATCCCGAGCGAAGTCGAGGGGCGACGGGCGGGGGTTCGTCTCGACTCCGGTCGACGGCCGTACGGATACGGCTCACGACGGCGTCGGCGTCGGCCAGCCATTCCGGTAGCCAGATTCGTTCCACCACAGGCCATCCGAGGGTTCGGGACAGCACCTCCACGGGAAGGCTGTCGCGGTCGGCGACCGTACGCCGGGCAAACCAGTCCGGCCCGTCGAGCAGGATCGCAACCGAGGTGGGCCCGCCGATCTCGCCGACCGCGAGGTCGATCCGGAAGTCCGACAACCCCACGTCGGTGGAGACCTGGAGTCCCGCCGCCCTGAGCGCTGCGGCGATCTCGTCGCGATGCCGATCAACGCGGGCACCGCGCCGGGAGTCCTCGGTGTGGGCCCGGGCTCCGGCAGCTGCCAGTTCCAGATAGGCCTTCAGGTGCTTCACGCCCACCGAGGAGGTCTGCTCGGCTCGCAGCTCGGACGGATCGAAGCTGGCATACAGGACAACCTGCCGACGGGCCCGGGTGATGGCGACATTGAGCCGCCGCTCGCCGCCGGCCTGGGTGAGGGGGCCGAAGTTCAGGGGAACCACGCCGCGGTCGTTGGCCGAGAAGGCGACCGAGAACAGGATCACGTCACGTTCGTCACCCTGGACGTTCTCGAGGTTCTTCACGAACAGTCCGTCCGACTCCTCGAGTGCCAGGCCGATGCGTTCGTCCGGGGCCTCCCGCAGCAGGTCCTCGATCAGATCCCGCTGTTGCGCGTTGAAGGTGATGATCCCCACCGACGGTGTCACCAGGGGAGACTCCGCGAAGCGCTGGGTGATGTCGGCGAGGATCGCCTCGGCCTCGACCCGGTTGGTGCGGAGCAGTCGCCCGCGCCCGCCCCGGTCGAAGTGGCCCGGCACCCGGACCAGGCTGACCCCGTACCCGGTGGCGGCCGGACGTGGGGGAGCGGGAAATGTCGACAGTCGACCGTCGTAGTACTGCCGGTTGCTGAAGGCGATCAGGGTCTCGTCCTGGCTGCGGTAGTGCCAGGTGAGGGAGAGTCGCGGCACCTGGGCCTGCACGCACTCCGACAGGATCGACTCCTCATCGGCGACGGTGTCGAACTCGTACTCGTCGATGTCGAGACCACCGCTGAGCTGGGCGAAACTCGTCGGCGGCATCTGCTTGCTGTCTCCGACGACCACGACCGAACGACCCCGCCCCATCGCACCGACCGCGTCGGCCACCCGGACCTGGGAAGCCTCGTCGAACACGACGATGTCGAAGAGTCCTTCCCTGGCGGGGAAGAAGCGCGCCACCGACTCCGGGCTGACCAGGGTCAGCGGCATCGCCGTGGTGATCAGCTCGCCATAGTTCTCCATCAACTGCCGCACCGACATGCCTCCCCGTCGCCGCTGCAGCTGGCGGCGCAGCGCGGCGACCTGGCCGGTGGCGGCGAAGGAGTCGAAGGTGCGCGTCCCGAGCACCCCGGCGGGAATCCGGGTGGTGAGTTCGTCTCGCACCGTCTGCGAACTCTCGGTGAAGCGGCGTACCCCGGTGAGTTGTGCCGTCAGGTCGAACTGGTCCAGCGCCTGTGACCTGGTTCGTTCGGTCACCGAGGCCGCTGCCAGCCCCTTGTCGAGGGCCAGGGCGATGGTGTCGACGTCGATCCTGCCGGCGAGCACGTCGGTGTGGAGTTCGACGAGTCCGGCGATGCGGAGTGGGTCGGCGGTGCGGAGCAGCTCCAGCCAGGCAAGGAGGGTCACCGGCTCGCTCGCCGTCACCTGTCGGGCGGACGTGCCCCGGGACCATGCAGCCAGGAATCCCTTGTCTGCGAGCCATTCCGCGAGATCTGGGCGGGTTGGCGCGACCAGGTCCAGCTGACGCCAGGCTGCTGCCAGCTCGGCCAGCGCGGCGGCCTGCTCCTGGCTGGCCGGGGTCGAGCTGTAGTGCTGGACACGTGCTGCCCGGGCCCGGTCGTCAGGCCCGAGCCCGGTGGCGAGGGCGCTGCTGACCTCGGTGACGGCGCTCAGGATCGACGACACGTCGACGCGGGATCCTTGGTCGTGCAGGGGATTCCAGGTAGCCACGTCGATGGTGGGCATGGCGCGGACGACCTCGTCGCGCAAGGCCTGCAGCTCCGTACGGGACCGTGCCGCCTCGGCGATCAGCCGGCCCAGGTGCTTCAGCGGCACCGTGCGTGGGTCGACGCGGAGCCGGCCGACCACCGAGGCCAGCACATCGCGCCGACGTCCCTTGCGGGAGAAGAAGCCGGCGTCGTCGGCCGCGCGGGCTCGGGCCGCCACCTCGGTCAGGTCGTCGTCGGTGAAGTCCGCGTCGAACCAACTGAGCCATTCGGCGGCTTCGCCCCGCAGCAAGGCGATCCGGCGTTCCAGCTCCTGCTGCAGCTCGGCCCACTGCGCGGGCTGGCGCAGCACCAGGTACGAGGTCGGGTACCGAGGAGCGGCAGCCAGGGCGGCCCAGCGATCGAGATCCTCCGGTCCGGCCGCCGTGTCGAGAGCGGCGAGTGGCAATCCCGTCGCCACGGCGGAGACCAGCGTCGCTTCGAGCCGTGCCCCGGCCCGTTGCACCGCGGCCGGGTCCGGGTTCGACCCGGGGGCAAGGAATGCCCACGGATGGTCCGGTGCCGGGTGTGCAGCATCGAACGGTTCGGGCAGCAGGCGCACCGCATCCCGTACGGCGGCCAACTGCTCGGCCGTCGCCGTGCTCAGGACCTCCGCCGGCACCGGGGCGGGCGCCAACCCCGGTTCGGCGGCCAGCAACCTGGTCCGAGCGCTGTAGAGGGACAGCCCGGCCGTGTTGGGGGCATGCAGCCGGGCGGCGTAGCGGCCAAGGGTGCGGACACCCGTACGGGCCCGTTCGATCGCCACCCGGTACTCGTCCTCGTCGGAGGTCTCCTGCAGGTCGAGGGCGGACTCCACCTGGGCGCGCACCTGGGCGGGCCTGGCGCCCTTGTCGTGCAGGTCCAGGGCGAAGGGTCCCAGCCCGACCTCGTCGAGGCGGCGGCGCACCACGTCAAGCGCGGCCCGCTTCTCGGCGACGAAGAGCACGGTGCGGCCTTCGGCCAGGCAACGAGCCAACAGGTTGGTGATCGTTTGCGACTTCCCGGTCCCGGGAGGGCCTTCCAGCACGAAGGTCCTTCCCGCTCGCGCCTGCGCGATCGCCGCCAGCTGGGAGGCGTCCGCCGGTACCGGGCAGCCCAGTCCGAGTTCGTCGAGGTCGGTGTCCTCCGGCGGCGCGACCGGGTCGACGTACGGCTGCAGGTGCGAATGCACGAGGTGGGCGACCAACGAGTTGTCGGCCAAGGTCTCCCAGTTCTCGTCGAGGTCCTTCCACAACCGGAACTTCGCGAACTGCAGGATCGCCAGGTGCGCCGTCGGCAGTACCCGGAACGGCAGACCTGCTGTGGCGAAGGCAGCCCGGGCAGCACGGAAAGCCGCCTCGAGATCGATGCCCGAGCCGTCACCGGCCGGTTCGGTCAGTGCGGGAATCTCCAGCCCGTACGTGGTGCGCAAGCTCTCCAGCAGACAGTAGTTCGGTGTCGAACCACCTGCCTCATCGAGGGACAGCCGGAAGTTGCGGCCACGGTTGGTCGTCGACAGCGTCACCGGGACGAGCACCAGGGGTGCCTGCAGATCACGGTCGTCGCGTCGCCACTGGACCATCCCGAGGGCCAGGTGCAGGGTGTTGGCGCCGGTCTCCTCCACCCCCGTGCGGGCCCTGGCCGCCAGACGCCGGAGCTGCTCGGCGTAGCCCTGCTGGAGCAGGCTGGTGTGCACCGATCCGCGCTCCAGCAGTAGCCGATCCCGATCGGCCTCGGGCAGGTCACGTGCGGTACGGACGCCACGCTCGGCATCGAGGCTCGACAACGTGTCGGTCGGCAACAGCAGCAGGGAACGGCCGTCGTTGATCCGATCCTCCAACGAGGGAAGGGAACCCTCGCCGACGAGCAACTCGATCGCACCGCGCTCGGAGAAGTTCACCAGGCGGTTGCGCAGGCTCAGGTCGAGCAGCGAGTTCTTCCAGTTGGCCACGCGTGGCGGAACCGGGGCAGGGGTCGCGGTCGAGGATGCGCGCTCCGCCCTGGCGGTTGCCGGGGGACCTGTGCTCGGTGCCGGTGGCTGGTACTCCACCACCAGCGTCGAGCCGTTCTCGTCGGTGCTCCGGGCCGGCAGCGGCCAGATCCGGTGTTCGCGGGCCTGGCGAATGTCGGTGACACCGAGCACCGGGTCGCTCGCGGCCCTGAGCAGGCGTCGCGCCTCGGCCCGGGCGGCGGCGAAGCTCCCCGCGTCCGGGCCGCCCGTGAGCAGGGTGGTCTCGACCAGACTGAGCTGACTGCCGTCATCGGCGAGGTTGACCACCTCGACCGGGTCGGTCCACGCCACCACCGGCAGCGACGAGTCCGTGCGCCAGTAGCCGAGCACACTGTGGCCGGGGAAGATCCACAAGGTCGAGTTGATCCCGCACTGTTCGAGCACCGCGGCGAGGGTGAGAGTGGTGTCCAAACAGGTACCCAGCCGGCCACCGAGCACCTCGTCCGGCGTACGGATCCGTTGACCGGCCTCGCCCCAGCTCGCCGGCGGCTGGGCGTAGCGGATGTCCCGGGCCCGGATCGCGTTGAACACGGCCTCGACGATGCTGTCGATCCGCTCCGGATCACCCAGTTGGTAGGTGGCCAGGGACGAGTCTCCGCCGCGATCGCGCAGCAGGTCCGAGGCGGCCGTCATCACCTCGGCCACGATCGGGGCATTGGGCTGCACATGGGCGGCGAGGAGTTCCAGGCCGAGCTGCAGCGGCGCGGCCACCCACTGGTCGTGGGCCAGGATCGTCACCTCGTGCACGGCACGACCGAGCAACTCGTCGGCGTCAGGCGCCTCTACCACGATCTCGATGCGGCCCGGCCGCCGCTCGTCGACCCGCAGCATGCGCGCCGGGTCGAGCACCACCCGCAGGTCCCGCAGCATCGTCGTGCCGTCCTCGGCGAGATCGGTGACCGCGACGTACGGATCGGCCAGCGGCCCGAGCGCGTCACTGATCGTGATCGTCACGGTCGCGCCACGGACGGCCGGCCCGTGGCGCCGAACGACGAGCTCGTCGACGACGGGCTGCTGTGCATGGGCCAACGCGTACGAGAGCGTCCCGACCGCCGTCACGCTGATCTCGACCGAGGGTGACGACCTCCTCGAAGCCCCGTTGGTGGGCATGGTTGCGGCCGACGACGTCATGACCGGGAGGCTACCGGCGTCGACCGACAGGCGCGGCGATCCGGACCGCGCGCGCCGGTCCGTCGGGCGAGGTCGTACGATGGGGGCAACAGCCAGGGGAGCGCCGTCACCGTGCCATCACGGTGAGCCAGGGGCGCTGAGAGTGCGGGACCAGCCCGCAGACCCTATGAACCTGCTCCGGTTAGCACCGGCGAAGGGAGTTGCGTCGCATGACCAACATGTCCACATCCACGTCCAGGCACGCCCGCGGGACCGGATCCCCGGCGAGGCCCGGCCGGTCGCGGTGGCGGTACCGCACCATCGACCTCGTCACCGTCGTCCTGCTCGGCGTTGCCGTCGGCGTCGCCTTCTGGGGGTGGAGCCAGCTCTACCAGGTCCTCAGCGCCCTGTCGGTGTTCGCCTTTCCGCCGCTCGGCGGTCTGCTCAGCGGACCGTGGCTGCTGGGTGGTGTCCTCGGCGGGCTGATCGTCCGCAAGCCGGGGGCGGCACTGGCCACCGAGATGGTCGCCGCCTCGGTGGAGGCCCTGCTCGGCAACGGCTGGGGCATCACCAACCTGATCTCGGGGGCCGTCCAGGGCATCGGGGTCGAGATCGTGCTCGCCATCGTGCTGTACCGCCGGTTCGGTGTGGTCGTCGCCTCCCTCGGCGCCGCGCTGTCCGGGGCGCTCGGCTCGATCTACCTGTGGATCTCGTACTACGCCGACTGGGGCTGGGACTACAAGCTCATCTACCTCGTCATGTTCGCCGTTTCCGGGGTGGTGACGGCCGGGCTGCTCGGATGGGTCCTCACCAGGGCGCTCGCGCGGACCGGGGCCCTCGATGCCTTCGGCGCCGGCCAGGAACTCCACCAGCGCCGCAAGCGGTGAGAACGGCCACGGCCCGGGTGCGGACCCGCGGCCTCACCTGGCAACCCCTCGGTCATGACCGCCCGGTCATCGCCGGTGTCGACCTCGAGATCGCTGCGGGGGAACGGATCGGGCTGGTCGGTCCGAGCGGCGCCGGCAAGTCGACCGTACTGCACGCCCTCGCCGGGGTCCTGGGCGAGGCCTTTCCAGGTGAGCTCGGCGGTGACCTCGCCGTCGACGGCCCGGTGGGTCTGGTGCTGCAACAACCCGGGGCGGCCGTGGTCGCCGCGACGATCGGTCGCGATGTCGCGTTCGGGCCGGAGAACCTCGGCCTGCCCCGCGCCGAGATCTGGCAACGTGTGAGCGAAGCGCTCGACCGGGTCCGCCTGCCGTACGGGCTCGACCATCCGACGACCGCATTGTCGGGTGGCGAGTTGCAGCGACTCTCCCTGGCCGGGGTGCTGGCGCTGCGGCCCGGCCTGCTGCTCCTGGACGAACCGACCTCGATGCTCGACCCGGACCATGCCGACGCGGTCCGTGAGGCGGTGCTGTCGGCGCTCGAGGCGGACACGTCCTTGGTGGTGGTCGACCACCACATCGGACCGTGGCTGCCGCACCTGGACCGGATCGTCGTGCTGGAGCAGGGGAGCATCACCCACGACGTCACACCGGGCGCCCTGGGAGACGAGTGCGGGGACAGTTCTGCCGCTGGCGACCTGGCTGTTCGGCTCACCGCCGCCGGGGTGTGGCTCCCGGGAGCGCCACCGCCGGAGCCGCTGACGATCCCCGAGGAACTGGTCGCCCCGGAGGAGCGCGGACCGGAGATCGGCCTGGCCGGACTGGGCGTCGACCTGGTCACCCGTCGAGCCCGCGGCACCACCCGGACGGTCGCCGTCGACCAGGTCACCGAGCGGGTTCCGGCTGGCCGACTGACCGTGGTGACCGGCCCGTCCGGTGCCGGCAAGTCGACCGTGGTCGCAGCGCTGGCCGGGTTGCTCGCACCGGCCCGCGGAGAGCTCCTCGGACCGTCGATTCCCCTGCACCGGTTGAGATCTCGGCAGCTCGCCAGCAAGCTCGGCTGGGTGCCGCAGCACCCTGAACACGGGTTCGTCGCCACCACGGTGGCCGACGAGGTGGCCCGTACGGGACAGACGTTGCGACGTCCGGTCGACGTCGACGCCGTGCTCGAGGTCCTGGGCCTGGCCCACCGGGCCGAGGTGAATCCGTACCGGCTGTCCGGTGGGGAGCAGCGGCGGCTGGCGTTGGCAGGGGCATTGGCCCACCGCCCGGGTCTGGCGTTGCTCGACGAGCCGACCGTGGGCCAGGATCGGTCGACCTGGGCTGCGGTCGTGGGGTGGTTGAGTGGCGCGGCCGCGGCTGGCACGACCGTCGCCGCCGCGACCCATGACGCGCTGTTGATGGCCCGGGCAGATCACCGGATCACCTTGCTGGGTGGGAAAGTGGCGCCGTCATGACTGGCGCCCTGCTGCGGGTGAACCCGCTGGTGCTGATCGCGCTGGCCGTGCTCGGCATGATCGCTTCGCTGGCGGTGCGCGACCTGCTGACCGCCGTCGTCATGCTCGGCATCTACGTGGTTGCCGGATCGGTGGCACTGCCGTGGCGGGCCGGCCCGACATGGCGTTACCTTCCGGTGCTGCTCGGAGCGGCATCGGTGGGGTGGTCCACCTGGCTGCTCGGTGGACATCACCTGGACGTCGCGGTCGTCGCCGGACTGCGACTCGCCGTCCTGGCCCTTCCCGGTGTTGCGCTCGCCCCCCTGGTCGACCCGGCGGCGCTCGCGGACCAATTGGGCCAACGGCTGCGATTCCCGGCCCGCTGGGCGGTTGCGCTCGCGGCCGGGCTGCAGCGGATCGACCGGGTCGGAGAGGTGTGGCAGGGCGTGGCCCGGGCACGACGAGCTCGTGGCCTGGGTCCTGGTCGCGGCCCGGTCTCGCAGGCCCGGTTCGCCGGATCGGTCACCTTCGGTCTCCTGGTGGCCACGATGCGCGACGCCGCGGCCATGGCGGTGGCGATGGATGCGCGGGGCTTCGCCACGGCCGGCCGCCGCAGCTGGGCCGAACCGGCGCCGTGGCACCGGATCGACGTCCTGGCGCTGGTGATCGGCGTGATCGTGGCCGCGATCCCGTACCTGTTGTGGATCGTCTGAGCCGAACCCTCAGGCGTCGCCAGCGGTCACCGCCACGGCCTCGTCGAAGTCGCTCGGTACCTCGTGGTCGTCGCGACCCGCGATGAGCTTGCGGCCGAGAATGATCACCACCGTGGCGATCACGAAGGCGCCCGCGCCGAACCAGTACGGCGCCGAGGAGCCCAGGGCAGTGGCGAGGGAACCGGCGACTGCCGAAGCGACCGCACCACCCAGGAAGCGCACCCCGGAATAGGTCGACGAGGCCACGCTGCGCGGCAGCTCCGTGGCCTCCATCACCGACTCGGTCAGCACGGTGTTCATCACGCCGAGCAGGAGGCCGGCGACGATGATGCCGATGACCAGCAATGGCAGGGAGCTGATGCCGAGCGCCATCACGACCAGGTCGACGGCGAGCAGAACCAGGGTGACGGCGAGCGTGGTGGACCGGCCCAGCTTGTGGGCCACGAACTGGGCGAGGAAGACCGAGGTGAGCGCCAGCCCGAGCCCCCAGCCGAAGAACACCAGTCCCAACTCGTGGGCACCGACCTCGATCCCGATCGCCTTGCCAGCCGCCTCGAGCGGGAAAGGGCTGTAGGCCAGCAGGGAGAAGAATCCGAAGTTGTAGAAGATCGCGGCGACCGCCAGTGTCATCAGGCCGGGGTGCCGCAACGCCTGCACTGTTGACGACAGCCGTACGGGTTCGGCGGCCCTGGGGGTCGACGGCAACAGGATGACCAGGGCGATCAGCCCGATGGCCATCAACACAGCAGTGCCGAAGAACGGACCGCGCCAGGAGATGCCGCCCAGGAGACCACCCAGCAGGGGACCGGTCGCGATGCCGATGCCGAGCGCAGCCTCGTACAGGATGATGGCGCTGCCCACACCGCCGCTGGCGGCGCCGACGATCGCGGCCAGCGCGGTGGAGATGAACAACGCGTTGCCCAGGCCCCAGCCGGCCCGGAGGCCGATGATGGCCTCGACCGAGTCAGAGGCGCCGGCCAGCGCGGCGAAGATGACGATCAGAGCCAGCCCGATGAGCAGCGTCGGCTTGGTGCCGAGTCGGCTCGAGACCCAACTGGTGAAGAACATGGCCAACCCGGTGATCAGCAGGTAGCTGGTGAACAGCAGCATCGCTTCACCGGGCGTGGCGCCCAGCGAGTTGCTGATCGCGGGCAGGATCGGGTCGACGAGTCCGATGCCCATGAAGGCGATCACACAGGCGAAGGCGACCGCCCAGACGGACTTGGGTTGGCGGAACACGGAAAGGTCCTTTCGTGGGTGAAGGGGCGCTCAGGCGACCGTGGGTGCTCAGGCGCCAATGCTGGGTTCGGTGGGGTGCTTCGACGTGCTGGTGACCGACACCAGCAGTGCGGCGGCGTCGTGGAGCAACTGGCGGTCGGACGCGTCGAGTTCAGCCATGTGAGGCGCCAGTCGGGCGGCGACCCGGTGACGCACCAGGGTCAGATGTTCACGTCCAGCAGGGGTGAGGCGCACCAGGACAACACGCGCGTCCTCGGCATCGGCCACCCGCTCGGCCAGGCCCAACGTCGTGAGTTTGTTCACCAGTGCTGTTGCGGCTGGCTGGGTCAGCATCTCGGCCCGTGCCAGATGGGTGATTCGCAGTGGCCCGAGTTCGGACAGCGTGGCCAGGGCTCGCCAGGTCGCCAGCGACTCCTCCGGCTCGGACAGGCTGCGCGTCAGTCGTGTGAAGCGGGCGCAGGCGATCATCAACTCGAGGGAGAAGTCGGTGAGATCGGATTCCTGGGGTGTCACATCCAGTAAGTATATACATGGGTGATGTAAATGCGATCCCCGGCGGGACTCGTGCCGCGGCTAAGGTGGCGCGCGTGCGACGCGTGCTGCAGCTGGTGACGGTGGTGCTCTTCCTGCTGGCCTGTGCGGTGCAGCTGTGGGCCCAGTTCGTGGTCGACCATGCGTGGATCATCGGTTCGATCGCGTTGCCCGTGTTGTGTCTGCTGGGCTGGTACGCAGCCTCGGTCCGGTGCTGGGACCGGCTCGCGATCGCGACGGGACTCGGCCTGCTCTTCTCGTGGCTGGGGGACGGGGTCGGCTCGATCAGCCTGCAGGTCAAGCTCGCCCTGTTCCTCGTGGCGCAGATCTGTTACCTGGTTGGGTTTGCACCGCTCCTGCGCGATGCGTGGCGTCGGAGTCGCGCTGCGGGTGGGGCGCGCCATCGGCCGTGGTGGTGGCTGCTGTATCCGGCCGCAGCACTGGCCGTCATCATCGGCGTCGCGCCGGCCTCCGGCGCGTTGGCGCCGGCCGTCGTCGGTTACGGCATCGTGTTGGGTGGTGCTGCGCTGGCGGCGACCACCCTCGGCCCGCTCGGCATCGTCGGCGGCGGGTTGTTCATGGTCTCGGACTCGTTGCTGGCCACCCAGGAGTTCCTCGGCTGGAGGCTACCTCAGCAGGGCTTGGTCATCATGGCCACATATCTGGCTGCCCAGGCGCTGCTGGCCGGAGCAGTGGTCCGCCGTCAATCGCGAAACCTGAGTTGAGGAAACCGCCTCCACCAGAGCCGCGACCGGATGTGCCCCCAGTCGCCGAAGCGATCGGAGGCACACCGGTCGCGCGGGTGCGGGCAGATTTCCGAAGGGCAGCAGCACGACGCGCGGTGCTGTGCCGAAGATCTGAGGCCCCAGAAGTGAGGTCACGCTGATCGAGGGTGGGCTGGTCGGACACGGGGGAGTCCACGGAACTGATCACCTGACACTCGTCATTGCTGCGGGCTTGTTTGCTGGCCGCCGACTCCGAACCCTGCGCTCCTGGGGGAGTGAGCGCTGCTCAGTGGGCTCTTGGAGTCGACGGCCAGCTTCATGGGGGAGGAATCGATCAGTGTGGAGGAGGGATGCACTGATCGGAATGGTTCTTGGGGGGCTGGTGGAACCGGACTGACTCAGGGCCAGATGCCGTGGTCCCCGCCGCCCGGGTCAACGGTCTTGGCAACAGCGCCCGGACCGAGTGCATCAGCGTTGCTCTGCGTCATGCCGATCGCGCCCAGCGTTGCCACCAGGACGATGCCGACGCCGGCAATCCACTTCCTCAACTTCATGTCGTGACTCCCCTCATCACCTTGCGTCTTCTTCGAACCGCCGTCGAACGGTGACCTCATCACCATCCCAGACGCCTCCTCGGGACCCGGTCCCGACTTTGCTCCTGTCGGCTCGTTGACGTGATCGTCACGCTATGCGACATTTGACTCCAGTGTCAACACGTTTGACAGATGAGTCATGAAAACCGTTCTTTGCCGGGAGAGGAGCCTGCCGATGACCACCGCCACCGTCGTGGACACGTTCGGAGCCCGACTCCGCGAGTTGCGCATCCGGGCCGGCCTGTCACAGTCGGACGTGGGGGCGGGGCGCTACTCCGGCAGTTATGTGTCCCACCTGGAGAGTGGCCGTCGGCTGCCCAGCGACGAGGTGGTCACCTTCTTCGCTGGGCAGCTCCACGTCTCGGTCGATGAGTTGGTGGGGGCCGACCGTCACAGCTATGCCGCCGGTTCAGCAGCGCTGGCGGTGATCGAGGCCGACTCCGCGATGTGGGAGGCCCAGCGGATCGGCGATCCGGCGGTGGTGTGCGAGCGGGCCGAGGAGGTGGTCCGGCTCGCCGGAGCCGCTCGCCGGGCCGATCTGTGGTGGCACGCCCAACGCTGCCGGCTGCACGCACTGACCAAGCTGGGACGCTTCGGGGACGCCTGTGAGGCTGGTAACGAGCTGGCCCGTCACCCGATCACCTTGGGTTCACCCCAACTGGAGTGCGACGTGCTGGCCCACCTGGCTCGAGCGCACCGCGCCAGTGGTCAGCTCGAGCGAGCCATTCAGCTGAGTGCGCGAGCGGTCGACCTCGCCTCGGGCGATGTCCCGCGGGAGGTCGGGGTCGAGGCCTTGGTCGTCCAGGTGGCTTGTCTGATGGATGCCGGCCGGGTCGAGGATGCCACGGTCCCCGTGCAGACACTGGCCGAGTTGCGCGAAGGGATCACTGCTGGCCAGGTGCTCGGGCAGATCGCCTGGGTGCTCGGCAACGTGGCCTTCCTGACCGGCGATGTGGAGACCGGTCGCGCCGAGCACGGCGCCGCGTTGGCCCTGTTCCGCCCTGATGTCGACCTCGCGTTGTGGGCGCGCTTCCGGCAGGCTTCGGCCCGACTGCATCTTGACGCGGGCCTGGTTGAGGAAGTGGCCCCGCTGATCGATGCGGCCGCGTTGGCGCTGAGCCTCGTCGGCAGTCCGGGTGACCTCGCCAATCTGGAGATGGTGCGGGCCGCCTACGCTCTCGCCCTGGGGCGGCCACGCGAGGCACTGCTGCTCTGCGATGGCGTGCTGACCGAGCCCACGGTTCTCTCGCCACAGTCCCAGGCCGACGTCCATGGACTGCGCCACCGAGCGCGACTCGCCCTGGACGATGTCGAAGGAGCTCGGCTCGATCTGCGGATCGCCGCCGAGAAGTACGAGCAGGCCGGAGCCTGGCAACGTGCCGTCATCATGTGGCGCGAGCGGGCAGCACTCGAGGACTGAACACCGTGATCTGACCGTGTCGTCACGAGACGGTCACAGCGTGGCCTGCGGACGGTTCCGCGACGGCGGTGCGCGATAGATTCCCGCCGTCCGCTGTTCCCGGGTGTCAGCCGTGAGCAGATCGTTACCGAGGGTGATGCAACGCGACGGGGAGCGGTGGCGTATCTCCCACTGACCGCTTCGTCCACACCTTCCGTCACGCAGGACGGAACCACGACCCGAGGAGCTCCGATGAGCAGCACGGCCTTCCCTCAGCTACGTCGCCGACTGACCGCTGTCGTCGCCTCCGGGGCGGCTCTGGTGACCTTTGCCGCCCTGGCCGGCTGCGGGCCGACAACGCCCGGCGCCGAACCGCCCGCGAGCACGGGCGCTTCGACGACGCCGACCTCGGAGGCGACGTCGGCGGCTCCCTCACAGACTCCCGGGTCCTCGAGCACGAGCCCGAGCACGACGACGCCGACCTCGCCGTCCACCTCGGCCAGCGCCTCCCCTGCAGCCCTGCTGTCCAAGGGGGACAAGGGTGATGAGGTCCGTGACCTGCAGGCGAGGCTGCGCCAGATCGACTGGCTGAGCGGCACCATCACCGGTGTCTACGACGAGGCCACCGTCGAAGCGGTCACCGGCTTCCAGAAGAAGCGGGGCCTGCCCGCCACCGGAGTCGTCGACCAGGCCACCTTGGACAAGCTCGCCGGCATGACCAAGAAGCCGACCCATGACGAGATGTACGACATCCTCAAGCCAGGCCCCGCGCTCTACAAGAAGGGTTCCGAAGGAGCCAAGGTGAAGGAGTTGCAGGCGCGGCTCGCCCAGATCGGCTGGTTCGGTGAGAAGATCACCGGCTACTACGGCGACACGACGACCGCCTCGGTGAAGGGCTTCCAGGGAAAGCGGGCGATCCCGGTCACCGGTGAGGTCGATCAGCGCACCTGGGATCGTCTGGTCGCGATGACGCACACACCGACCAAGGAAGAGCTGGAGAACAAGCCCCCCGCCGCGAGCACCGGGACCGGCAAGCTCGACCCCCGCTGCCTGACCGGCCGGGTGATCTGCATCTCCAAGACCACCCGCAAGGTGGTGTGGGTGGTCGACGGCAAGCCGCTGTTGAGCATGGATGCTCGCTTCGGCAGCGAGGACAACATCACCCGCGAAGGTGTGTTCTCCGTGTTCTGGAAGTCGCGCAACCACGTCTCGACGATCTACGGCAGCGCGATGCCGTACGCCATGTTCTTCTCCGGCGGTGAAGCCGTGCACTACTCGTCCGACTTCGCGGCCCGCGGCTATGCCGGTGCCTCACACGGTTGTGTCAACATCCGCGACAAGGCTGGCATCGCCTGGCTGTTCGACCAGGTGCGCGAGGGCGACAAGGTCGTCGTCTACTGGTGACCTCGGGTCGCGACCCTGAGGTGCCCTCAGGAGAGAATTCGGGGAGACTCCCGGGCCGGTGGACCACGGTGCGAACCACGCACCGTGGTCTACTGGTTCGGATGGCCCCGTACGGGGTCGTGACGACCTGACGAGTGTGGGAGTTCCGCGATTCTGAGCCTGCCCTTCGCCATCGTGCTCTCGGTGGCGGCCTCTGCTGCCTTTGCCGCTGCGGCGGTGCTGCAACATGAGGCCATCGGCCACCAGATCGGTGACCAACCCAGGTCCCACAGCGGGTCGCATCGCCTCGGGCTGTCCTTCTTCCGTGACCTGCTGCGCCGGCCGAAGTGGTGGATCGGCTTCGGGCTCTCCGGTGTGGGCGCAGTGCTGAACCTGACCGCCCTCAGCGGTGCCCCGGTGGCGGTGGTGCAACCCATGACCGTGCTGAGCGTTCCGTTCGCTGTGCTGCTGGGGATGTGGCGCAGCCATCGCCGCCCGAACACCGCCGTCTGGTTGGGGATCGCCGCAGCCATGGTCGGCGTCAGCACGTTCGTCAGCCTCGCCGCCAACAACACCTCCTCCCACGAGCCGGCCACCAGCCACATCATCTTGTCGGGTGTCCTGGTCGCGGTGCTGGTGGTCATCGTCGTTGCCGCCGGGCGGCGGGGCCCGGCCTGGGTGCGATCGCTCAGCTGGGCCGGCGGAGCGGCCGGCGCGTACGGCCTGGCCGCCGCGTACATGAAGGCCATCTTCGTCCAGCTCGAGCACGGTGTGCCGTTGAGCGCACCGACCGTCTGGTTGCCCGGCGTGGTGCTGCTGATCGCCTATCCGGTTGCGGGGTACCTCCTGCAGCACGCCCTCGTCGTCGGCGCGCCCGAGGTCGTGATCGGCGGCCTCACGGTGATCGACCCCATGCTGGCCGTGCTGCTGGGTGCCTTCCTGCTCGGCGAGGGAAACCGGCTGTCGCCGCTGGTCACCGGCGTCATGGTCGCCTGCGGTGCCCTCGCCATCGTCGGCGTCGGAGTGCTGTCGCGCTACCACCCCGATGCCGAGCGCGCCAGGGAGGCGCAGGCCGAGCACGACGCCGACCCGGACAGTGCTTCCGGCGAGACACCGTCCCCACAGACCCCGCCGGCGCTGCCGGCCGCGCCGTCCCGTCCGGACGGCGAGTTCGACCCGGACCCGTACCGTCGGGCCCTGCACGTGCAGGCTCCGGGCGAGCACACGACGAACGAGAGGACCGTTGGTGAGAATCCTGTTGGCCAGTGACACCTATCCGCCGGACGTGAACGGCGCGGCGCGGTTCACCGAGCGCCTGGCGCGGGGCTTGTTGTCCCGCGGACACGAGGTGCACGTGGCTGCGCCGTCGCCCGACGGGCCGGAGGGGATGGAGGTGCTCGACGGCGTCACGGTGCACCGAGTGGTCTCCTACCGTTGGCCGCTCCACGAGTGGTACCGGGTGTCACTGCCGTGGACGGCGAAGCCTGCCTGCGCGAAGATCGTCGCCAAGGTCCAGCCCGATGTGGTGCACACCCAGGCCCACTTCATCGTGGGGCGCTACATCAGCTATGCCGCCCACGCCCAGGGGTTTCCGCTGGTGGGCACCAACCACTTCATGCCGGAGAACCTGTTCGCCCACGCCCGGACGCCACCGTTCTTCGAGCGGCCGGCACGCTGGTTCGCGTGGAAGGACCTCGAGCACGTCTTCGGGCGGGCGTTGCACATCACCGCACCGACGCCGAGGGCGATCGAGTTGCTCGAGCAGAAGACGAAGCTGACCGGCGAGGCGTTGTCGAACGGCATCGATCCGCACCGCTACGAGGATGCGGCGGCCCAGGCCACGCACGACTCCGGGCACCCGTCGATCCTGTACGTCGGCCGACTCGACTTCGAGAAGAAGGTCGACGAGCTCATCCGGGCCTTTGCGGCGCTGCCGAAGCACCTGACACCGCACCTCGACATCGTCGGCAACGGTTCCTGGCGCGAGGCCTGGAAGCAGCTGGCCGCCGACCTCGGTGTCGCCGACCGTGTCACCTTCCACGGCTACGTGTCCGAGGAGGAGCTGCTCCTCGCGTACGGCCGCTGTGACATCTTCTGCATGCCGGGCATCGCCGAACTGCAGTCGCTGGTGACCCTGGAGGCGATGGCGGCGGGGAAGCCGGTCGTGGCCGCCAACGCGATGGCCCTGCCACACCTGGTGCATCCGGGCGAGAACGGCTATCTGTACACCCCGGGCAACGTGGACGAACTGCGCGACCACCTGGCCACGCTCCTGGACGATCCGGAGATGCGCGAGCGGTACGGGCGGGTGAGCCACGAGATCGTGACCCACCACTCGTTCGCGCAGACCCTCGACCGGTTCGAAGCGATCTACGCCGAGGTCACCGGGCTCGGCTCGTCCGACCCGTCCGACTCGGCACCGGTCGGCTCGTCGGCCGGCTCCTGAACCTGGGGCTCACGCGGATCGCTGACCCGCAGCTCCACCCAGCCGGAGAGCTCCTCGTCCACCGACAACCACGTGGAGGTCGAGGAGACCCGGCGGGCGTCGTTCACGCCCTGTCGCGGCCAGCTGCTGCTGGGCGTCAAAGACAGGTAGTAGGAGTTCGAGAAGTGCGGGAAGTCCTGTTGGCCACCAGCCTCCAGCTGGTACCACAGGAACGGCATCGCCTCGGCATCCCACGACAGCTCGACCCGCAGACCCGCTTCCAGGTTGGTGACCGTCGCTCCTGGGGTGGTGAAGTCGCTCAGGTACGCCTGCCAGGTCAGCCCGGCCTGTTCGGCTGGTGCACGGCGCAGATTGATCACGCCGCCGTTGCCCTGGGTCCGCGGCCACGGCATCACGTCGTCGTACGACACCGAGTGCGTCACGTCCGGCTCCGGCCGCACCACCGAGGCGCCGGTCTCGATCGTGGCGCCTGCCGAGAGCAGAGGGGCACCGAGCGCGACCTCCTGGCCCCACATCACCTCGATTGCCTGACGCCCCTCGTTGTGGACCGTCTCGCTGACCCTGACGCGATCGCCGTCCAGTTCGATGGTCCGGGTGACACGGACCGGAGTGCGCACCAGACGGGCCGTCATCCGTACCCGGGTGGGCGTCTCCTCCTCGATGCGATACGGGGCCAGGTATGCCTCGCCGTCGTAGCCCCAGTCAGCGCCGTACAGGGTGACCGCTCGCCCGGAGGTGGGGAACAGGGTGCGCCAGCCGCCGGCCCAGTACTCGGCCGCGGTGACCGAGGCGCTCGCCGGTGGCCGGGCCGTACCACTGGGCAGAATCCCCCAGGGTGACTGCCACAGCACTGCCGCTCCGTCGGCGATCCGCTCCAACGCGACGATGGACCCGCCGCGGCGTGGGTGGTAGGTGAGGACCAGATCATCGTTGGCGAGCTGCCGGAGTTCACCGGCGACCGGGCCGAACCGGTCGGTGTCGGTGAGGTCGACCGGGACCGCGGCGACCTCGGGCGTATCGGGCTCGGCAGTGACAGGCTCGGCGTCCGCGACGTTCTCTTCGACGTTCTCGGGGGCAGGCGGCACGGGATCGCTCATCGCGATGGAATCCTTCCGGGCGCAGGGAGTGGACGGTCGGGCTGCGACGCCCGTCAGGTGGTGATCGGCACCGCTGTGGTGGTGCGACCGTACCCGAGCAACAGCACCGTTGCCTCACCGGTGGGCACGGAGTGGAACCGGGTCCAGCCCTGGGTCGGCGAGCCGGGGGTCACCGTCGCCGAGGCAAGCGCCTGACGGTCGTACGGCGGATCGTTGCGGTACGACTCACTGAAGTGGTCGAAGATCGCCACCATGTCCTCGTCGAGCTCGAAGGTTCCCTTGTTGCACGAGATCCGGACCTCGATGTAGAGCTCGTCGCCTGTCCGCTCGTGATCGAGGACCTCGAACAGCCCGTCGCTGCACCGATCGGTGGTGAACGGCCGGACATTCGCCGGCAGTGTCGACCCGGTGTGCTCGGGGCGAGGCGTCGAAGTGGCCTCCTTCTTGGCCTGGTCGGCTCGCCACGTCGTCACGGCACCGATCGTGAGGGCGAGCAGCGCCAGAATGATCACACCGCCGATCACCAGGAATGGGGCCTTCGACGGCTTTGGCCGCTCCGGCTCCAACAGCGGGGTACGGGGATCACCGCTGTTGCCGAGCGGATCGTTCGGGTCGGGGCCGGCACCTTGGCCGCCCGACCCAAGATCTTCAGGCCCCCAGTGGGATCCCTGGGCACTCCGGGCGCCGGTTCCCGGCCGGGCGCTCCAGTCGGGTCCGGTCGAGGTGGGGTTCTGGTGCTGCCAGCCGGCCTGCCAGCCGTGATCGAACTGCGGGCCGGAAGGGTTGCCCTGGCCCGAGGCCTGACCCGGTCCGGTGCCCTGGTCCCACTGGTTGCTCACCCGAACAACCGTACCTGCCCACAGGCGGCAACTCGGGGTCACGTTGTCCACAGATTCGCGATTGGGCGTCGGAGTCGGGAAAGAATCGCCCACCCTTGGTCATGTACCGAACCGATGCCATGGCCGAGCCGATGCGGCTGCGTGCCAGTTCTTCCGAGGACGTGTTGTCCTTCATCCCGTACCTGCTCGGCTTCCGGCCAGAGAACTCGCTGGTCACCTTGCTGCTCCGAGGCGGCCTGCTGCAGCTGACCGCGCGGATCGACCTGCCGCCTCCCGGGGCTGATGTCGAGCTCAGCCGGGTGGCGCGCCACTTCGCCTCGGTGGCGCAGCAACACGGCGCCCATGAAGCGGTCGTGGCGACCTTCACCGGTAACGTCACCTGGTCCGACACCGTGGTCCGTCGGCTTGAGCACGCTCTGGGCCGCGGCGGGTGCGAGGTGGTGACGGCGCTGCACTGCGACGACGAGCAGTACCGCGTGAGGTCTGCGGTCGGGTGGACGGGGCCGTACGACTTCGACCCGCGCGCCACGGCAGGGGCGGCGACCGCGGTGGCCGCCGGGATGTCATTGCTTCCCGACCGGGCTGCTCTCGCTGCCTCGATCGCCCCCGGCGGGGCCGACGCGATCGGGGCGGTGACGGCAGCGGCGGAGGAGGCCGACATGCCGGAGGATCCGGCCGACCGGGAGGCGTTGATGGCACAGGTCGTTGGGCGCTGCCTCGACCTGGCCGGAGTGATCAGCGACGCCGACTGCGCCCAGTTGGCCCTGTTGGCCGCCGATCTGGACGTTCGTGACGTTGCCTGGCTCATGGTGCGGCGGGAGACCGCCACTGCACACCGGCAGCTCTGGCAGGCGGTGGCCTGCCGCGTCCCCAAGGTCCTGTCGGCCGCGCCGGTCTGTCTGGCCGGGATGGCGGCGTGGGTGGAGGGAGACGGTGCGCTCGCCTGGTGTTGTGTCCATCGGGCCCGGACCGAACACCCCGGGTACGGGATGGCAGACCTGCTTGCCGACCTGCTCGCTGCCGCGGTCCCGCCCCGGCTCTGGGAATCCATGGCTCAGGACTTGGCCGCGGGGTGAGTACGCTCGGCGGTGTGCGTTCATTCCTGGTGATCGGGGAGGCCCTGATCGACCTCGTGCCCGATGGCCCCGGCAGCAGCTTCTCCTCACCCTGGGAGGCGCAGACCGCTGGCGGCCCGCTCAACAGTGCTGTCGCACTGGCTAGGCTGGGCCGGACCGTCAGCTTCGGCGGACCCTTGTCAACCGACGCCTTCGGCGACCAGATCGCCCGTCACCTCGCGGCCAATGGGGTCGAGACCGCACGAACCCCGTACGGCGACGGTCCGACAGCGCTCGCCGTGCTCTCGCTCGATGCGGCGGGCAAGGCGTCGTACCACTTCCACACCGCCGGCACCGCGAGTTTCCATCCCGAGCCCGACGCGTTCCCGGCACCGGGGCCGCAGGAGTGGGTCCACCTCGCCTCGATGGTGCTGCTGGTGGAGCCGATCGCCGAACGTTTGCTCGCGTGGGCGGAGGGCGTCTCCGGGCCTGCCTCGCTGGACCTGAACGTCCGGCCGACCGTCGAACCGGATCCGCAGCGGTACTGGCAGCGACTGCAGCCGTGGCTGGACTGGCTGGGTCGGCGCCGCGGCGTGCTGAAGGCCAGCGACGACGACTTCGCCTTCCTGGCGCTCGGATCCGGCGACACGGACGGGCCGGCGCTGTCGCAACGACTGGCCGAGGCGGGTGGCTACGACTGTGTCGTGACGACCCTCGGGCCGAACGGTGCCACGGCCGAACGGCCGGGTGGGCAGGCCGTCACCGTGCCCGGGATCTCCTGCGACGTTGCCGACACCGTCGGTGCGGGGGACACGTTCCTGGCTGGCTTCCTCGACGGCTGGGCCGATGCCGCGGATGATCCTGCCGCGCTCGAGGCAGCGCTGCGGCGCGGCGTCGCGGCGGCCTCGGTCGTCGTCACCCGGCGGGGCGCACAACCGCCGACCAGCACCGAGGTGGAGGCGGTGCTGGCCGGCGGGAGTGTCCAGGCTGGCTGAGGATCTCGATCTCAGGCCGGCGTGAGTTCCTTCTCAGCTCCCGAGGGCGGGAGCGGGTCGCCGGAGGCGTCGGACTCGGACGGGCTGGGGGCCGTGACGGGGGAGGCAGTGGCCTCGTCGTAGGCGGCGCTGCCGTGGAAGACCGCGTCCACCCCGGCCAGTTCGGCATCCGGTTCGGCGCGGAAGCCCATCGTCTTCTGCAGGGCGATCGCGATCAGCCAGGTGACACCGAAGCTGACCACCAGCACCGTGATCGCCCCGACGGCCTGCCGCCACAGCTGATCGACCCCACCGCCGTACAGCAGGCCGTTCACTCCGGCCGGTGCAGCGTCGGTCGCCAGGAAGCCGATCGCCAAGGTGCCGACCAGGCCGCCGACCAGGTGGACCCCGACCACGTCCAGGGAGTCGTCGACACCGATCTTGAACTTCAGGCCAACAGCCAGGCAGCACAGCACACCCGCGAGGATGCCGAGCGCGATCGCGCCGACCGGAGAGACCGAGTTGGCGGCCGGGGTGATGGCCACCAGGCCGGCGACGACACCGGACGCGGCGCCGAGCGGGGTGAAGTGCTTGTCACGGATCCGTTCGGTGAACAACCAGCCGAGTGTGGCGGCACCGGTCGCGACCAGCGTGTTGACCCAGGCGAAGGCGGCCGTGTTGCCGGCGGTCAGGGCGGAGCCGGCGTTGAACCCGAACCAGCCGAACCACAGCAGCCCGGCGCCGAGCATCACGAAGGGCATGTTGTGCGGCCGCAGATCGGCGCTGCGGAAGTCGACCCGGGCGCCGAGCACCAGGGCGAGAGCCAGACCGGCGGCGCCGGCGTTGATGTGAACCGCGGTGCCACCGGCGAAGTCGAGAGCCTTCAGCGTGTTCGCGATCCAGCCTCCGACATGTCCGTCGGCGTCGAAGTCGAACACCCAGTGGGCGATCGGGAAGTAGACGATGGTCGCCCAGATGACGATGAACACCAACCAGGTGCCGAACTTGGCCCGGTCGGCGATGGCGCCAGAGATCAACGCCACCGTGATGATCGCGAACACCGCCTGGAATCCGACGAAGGCCAGGGTCGGCAGGGACGCGCCGTCATCGGCCAGCACGTCCTGCAGTCCGAGATGTTCCAAGGGGTTGCCGAGGAGGCCACCGCCGATGTCGTTGCCGAATGCCATCGAGTAGCCATACAGCACCCACAGGACCGAGACCACGGCGAGCGCGGCGAAGCTCATCATCATCATGTTGAGCACGGCCTTGCGGCGGGTCATGCCGCCGTAGAAGAGTGCCAGGCCCGGGGTCATCAGCATGACCAGGGCGGCCGAGGTGAGGATCCAGGCGGTGTCGCCGGAGTTGACGTCGAGGGGTGTCACAGCCCGTACCTTTCGTCGGAGGACCGTCTGAGCGTCGGTCCCGATGGACAGACACAACTCTGCGAGCGTCGTGTTCCGTACGGTGGCGCGTGCTGTTACGCCGATGTCACAGCTCGGGCAGGCTTGTTTCGACTGTGTTTCCAACTTGTCCGGCGCCGAACCGAAGTGGCGGGCCGAACATCTTGATCGCGATCATGAACGGGTCGCGATGATCGACCTGGACAGCTTGCGTGCGCTGTACCCGGATGATCCTGACGATCCGTTTCACATGGGTCTGGGGTACGCCAACTTGGCCGCGATCTGGCCACAGTTCGAGGCACGGGGTGCACAGTGGTTGCTGCTCACGGATGCGGTGGAACGCCCGGAGCAGCGAGTGAGGTACGAGCGAGCGGTTCCTCATGCGCGGGTGGTCGTTGTCAGGCTCGACGTTCCACTCGAGCGGGTCCACGCTCAGCTGCGACGACGGGAGACCGGAGGATCGCTCGACTGGCACCTGGAACGGAGCGTGGTGCTCCAGTCTTTGATGGTCGAGCGTGGCGTGGGGGACGTCGTCGTGCCGGTCGATGGCGAGAGTCCGGGCGAGGTCGCGACTCTGGTGTTGGATGTCGTCCGCCAGCACATCGCGACGGCCCCGTCTGGCTGAGATCGCTGTGGTCTCCCTGTCCCACAGCTCAGCTCAGGGACTCTGCCTCGGCGCTGGTTAAGTCCTCGAACGGGGCACACTCCGGCCGGGCGGCCAGGTAGGTCTGGTCCGTCGACCAGCGGTACATCCCTGCGCAGCCCCCCAATATTGCGAACGCGCCGTCGAAGCTGTCCTTGGCGAACAGCAGGTACGTCGTGCCGACATCCATGGGCGGCTCGTCGGCGACTCGGTACCTCACCCCGGCGACGACACCGCCGGTCTGCACGATCACCACTTCCTCGCCGACCGTCACGGTGCCGCGGTGGACAGCGGTCGCGCGGAGCGTGACCAGCGTCGACGCCACACCTGTGGCCTGCTCGATCGCGTGCTTCTTCTCGGCCTCGGTCATGCCGAAGAGCGGATCCTCCTGCGGGTTGCTGCCGCCGGGGAACCGTGGCTTGACGACGGTGTACTCCTGCTCCACGACGACACCCTCGACGACGAGCACCGCATCACGCACCAGCGAACTCCGGTCGTACGCCGAGTAGTCGGGTTGAAGGTCGACGATCCGGGGCGCTGGTGAGCAGGCGGCCAGAGCGACGATGATCATGACGCTGACCACCCGGACCGCGCTGGCGCAGATTCGCATGGCAATCCTCCCTCGGTCAGCATGCACGGTTCGATCATGCCGTGTCCACGGTCGCTGTGCCGACCGGTGGTCGCCGGTGCCGGACGAGGGGAGTACAATCACGCGGGTGCAGCAGCGGTTGCTTCTTCGACGGCCGCGCGGCAGGTCGCTGACCGGATTCCTCCGGCACTGACGACCGGCGGCGCGGCGGCCCCTCATGCCCATCGGGTGAGGGGTTTTTTCATGTCCGAGCAGCACCCGAAGCCAACGAACGACACAGGAGTGGACCGTGAGCGAGACCGACACCCGCACCGAGTCAGCGCCCGCCGAGCGACGCGACGAGCCCGCAGAACGACGCGGCTACGACGCGAAGGCGGCCCAGGAGCGTTGGCAGGCGTACTGGGCCGAGCAGGGCACCTTCGTGCCGGCCGACGACGGTTCGCGGGAGCGCCGCTACGTGCTCGACATGTTCCCGTACCCCTCGGGTGACCTGCACATGGGGCATGCCGAGGCGTTCGTGATGGGCGATGTGGTGTCGCGGTTCCTGAAGCTGAACGGGTACGACGTGATGCACCCGATCGGCTGGGACTCCTTCGGCCTGCCGGCGGAGAACGCGGCGATCAAGCGCAACGAGCATCCGGCGAGCTGGACCTACGCCAACATCGACACCCAGGCGACGTCCTTCCAGCGGTACGGGCTGAGCCTGGACTGGTCCCGACGCCTGCACACCTCCGACCCGGAGTACTACCGCTGGACCCAGTGGCTGTTCCTGCGGTTCCGCGAGCGTGGTCTGGCCTACCGGAAGGACTCCTACGTCAACTGGTGCCCCAACGACCAGACGGTGCTGGCCAACGAACAGGTCGTCAACGGCGAGTGTGAGCGGTGTGGTGCCGCGGTCACCAAGCGCAAGCTGAACCAGTGGTACTTCAAGATCACCGACTACGCCGACCGGCTGCTGGACGACATGGACCAGCTGGAGGCCGGGTGGCCCTCGCGGGTCCTGGCCATGCAGCGCAACTGGATCGGACGGTCGACCGGCGCCCACGTCGACTTCGTCGTCGAGGGCCGAGACGAGCCGGTGACTGTCTTCACCACGCGACCCGACACCCTGTACGGGGCCACCTTCTTCGTGGTGGCGCCGGAGTCCGACCTGGCCGCCGAGATCTGTGCCCCGGAACAGAAGGCCGAGTTCGAGGCGTACCTGGAGAAGACCAAGCAGGCGACCGAGATCGAGCGCCAGTCAACCGACCGCCCCAAGACCGGCGTCTTCCTGGGCGTGTACGCGACCAACCCGGTCAACGGGGAGAAGATCCCGGTGTGGGCGGCCGACTACGTGCTGGCCGACTACGGCACCGGCGCCCTGATGGCCGTGCCGGCCCACGACCAGCGCGACCTGGACTTCGCGAAGGCGTACGACCTGCCGGTCCGGATGGTCGTCGACACCGGCGAGGAGGATCCGGCCGTCTCGGGTGTCGCGACCGCCGGTGACGGCCGCTACGTCAACTCGGGCCCGCTGGACGGGCTGGCCGACAAGGCTGCCGGGATCGCGGCGATCGTCGAGCAGCTGCAGGCCGCCCAGCAGGGGAGCGCTGCCACCACCTACCGGCTGCGGGACTGGCTGCTGAGCCGGCAGCGCTTCTGGGGCTGCCCGATTCCGATCATCCATTGCGCGCAGTGCGGCGAGGTCGCGGTGCCCGACGACCAGCTGCCGGTACGGCTGCCCGAGGACCTGCGAGGTGAGGACCTGGCGCCGAAGGGCACTTCGCCACTGGCCGCTGCCACCGAGTGGGTGAACGTCGAGTGCCCACAGTGCGGGGGGCCGGCCAAGCGCGACACCGACACCATGGACACCTTCGTCGACTCGTCGTGGTACTTCTTCCGCTACTGCTCGCCGGACTTCACCGAAGGGCCGTTCGACACCGACGCCGTACGGCGTTGGATGCCGGTCGCACAGTACGTCGGCGGTGTGGAGCACGCCATCCTGCACCTGCTGTACATGCGGTTCTTCACCAAGGTGCTGCACGACATGGGCCTGGTCGACTTCACCGAGCCGATGCAGCGGCTGCTGAACCAGGGCCAGGTGATCAACCAGGGCAAGGCGATGAGCAAGTCGCTGGGCAACGGGGTCGACCTGGGCAAGCAGATCGACGAGTACGGGGTCGACGCCATCCGTACGACGGTGGTCTTCGCCGGCCCGCCGGAGGACGACATCGACTGGGCCGACGTCTCGCCGGGCGCCACCCTGAAGTTCCTGCAGCGCGCCTGGCGGCTGGCTGACGACGTGACGACTCCGGTCGGTACCGACCCGGTCGGGGGTGATGTCGCGCTGCGCCGTGTCACCCACCAGACCGTCGCCGAGGTGACCCAGTTGGTCACCGACCAGAAGTTCAACGTCGCCGTGGCGCGGATCATGGAGTTGGTCAACGCCGCCCGCAAGACGATCGACTCCGGTGCCGGCGCCGGCGCGGACCCGGCAGTACGGGAGGCCGCCGAGGCGGTGACCGTCATGCTGAGCCTGTTCGCCCCCTACGTCACCGAGGAGATGTGGGAGCGGCTGGGCCACACTCCGTCGGTGGCCGCGGCCAGCTGGCCGAGCGTGCAGGAGGACCTGCTGGTGAACGAGTCGGTCACCTGTGTGGTCCAGGTGCAGGGCAAGGTCCGGGCCAAGCTGGAGGTGTCGCCCTCGATCACCGAGGCCGAGCTGGAACAGCTGGCACTGGCCGAGCCGAACGTGATCCGTACCCTCGACGGTCGCCCGGTGGTCAAGGTGATCGTCCGGGCACCCAAGCTGGTCTCGATCGTCCCCGGCCAGTGAGCCGGAGGAGACCGGAAGGATGAGCCGCGGCGTTCCCGCGGGAACGCCGCGGGGCACGGTCTGCGGGGACGGGGCTCAGTCCTCGCGCTGGTACGCCAAGGTCAATTCGACCGGGTGCGGCGGGTACGCCGACGGCGTACGGGCTCCGGTGTCGGTCCAGCCGAGGTGCCGGTAGAAACCGAGGGCAGCGGTGTTCTGTTCCAGCACCTGCAGCTCGGCGTGGTCGACGCCCCGGGAGAACATGTCGTCCACGGCGTACTCCACCAGGGCACGACCGTGGCCCCGACGGGTGTGTTCCGAGGTGAGCCCGACGTGGCGCAGCCGCCGCTCGTCGTAGCACAGGTAGCCGACCGGCTCGCCGTCGATCTCGGCGATCCGCACCTTGGTGCCGCGATCCTGCAGCGCGTCGGCCCAACGTTCACTGACTGCCTCGGTGGGGAACTCGACACCGGCGAAGACGTGGTGCAGGGCAGCGGAGTTGATGCGGCGCTCCAGATCGACCAGGACCTCTCGGTCTCCCGGATTGGCGCGGCGGATGATTAGGTCGTCGCCGTCATCCTCGTCGTCGTACTCGTCACTGACGGTGTCTGCGGTGTCCGCGGCCGACGGGGCGTCCTCGTGCCGCGTCGGCTCCGGCTCGACGACCGTCCGTGAGGGCAACGTGATCGGCATCTCCAGCGTGGGCCACTCGGTGTCGTTCGGCGAGTCCGGTGTCAGCGGGACAATCGGTCCGGGGAGTTCCAGCGTGGCCGGCGAGGCCGGTGAGCTGACGTCTGCGCCTGCAGATGCGGCTGACACGGCGGACGGTTGCGGCGACTCCGGTGAGGATGGCGGCGACACCGGCGCCTGAGTGATCTTCTCCGCCACGGACGGAGCCGGAGCGGTTGCGGCGTCCGGCGTCGGCGATGCGGTGGAACCGTGGAGCAGACCGGTCAATGTGTCAGCGACCGCGTCGGCGCGGGTCCGTCGTCCCGTACGAAGGCTCCGGCTCGACTTCTGGACCGCCCACGCCTCGATGGTGCCTTCGCCGTGCCGCACCCGGAGCCCGTCCGGGCCGGGGGTGATCGAGGAGACCTCGGCAGCCTCGAGAATGTGGGTCCGCATCGGGTTGACGACCCACAGTTGCCCGTCGAAGACGATGCGCGGATGCAGCGCGAAGCGCCACAGGTAGACCGCGGCCGCGACTGCCAGCACAATCAGCACCACCACCAGCGGCAGCTGGCCCAGCCCCCGGACGAGCATCGTCACCAGTCCGGCGACAGCAAGAACTGCACCCACGATGACGATCCAGGCAAACACCTGGGTTCCGACTGCACACCTGTAGACCCGCCGCGACACACCGCGAATGTACCCGTTCGTCCGAGGGGTTCCGGACTGCCGGGCGGGCGGGCCGACGATTCGTCCACAGTCAGGCTTCTGTTCGCAGCAGTGTCCACAGCTTCGGCAACTCGATGACGCTCCGGCGCCAGTTCGACCCATGGTGCAGACATGCCAGTTCTGCCACGAGCCGATGCCGCGCTCAGCGACCGCCTCCGCGACCGGCTTGCCGCGTCGGTCGCGACCGTTCCGACCAGGTCGTCACGCCCCGTGGTGCCCGAACATCCAGCGCTGACGGCACTGCTCCCCGACGAGCCCGTCACCGGCACGACCCCGCCGAGGCTTGGGGACGGATGTGCCCTCGACTCCGGCGTCGTTGACTCTGACGGCAACGACCACGCTTGGGACGAGGGAGCACTGCGGACCGTGCTGCGACCATCCTCCGACGAGGCCAGCGACGATGCCGATGATGACGACGCCGGACGCGCGCCGCGTCGTCTGGCCGACTGGAGCTCGCGGCTTCCCGGACGTGAGCGGCTCGGCTACTTCGAGCGGCGTCACGTGCTGGTCGTCGTGGCGATCCTGACCGTGGCCGTGTTGGTCGGTGGCTGGTTCCTGCTGAGGGCGAGGGACCATCCGGCCGACTCGCCGGTCGAGATCCCTGCAGCGCTCGGTACGACGGGGCCAAGCGACACCGAGGCGCCCTCGGTCGGGGCATCCGTGCCGACTGCCTCGGCGACCGGCACCCCACCGGCGCCGACCACGATCGTGGTGCACGTGCTGGGAGCGGTGCGGCGCCCCGGCGTGGTGAAGCTGCCCGAAGGCTCCCGGGTGGCCGACGCGATCAGCGCCGCCGGTGGTCTGGCCGACCGTGCCGTGACCGGTCGGCTGAACCTGGCCCAGGTACTTTTCGACGGTCAACAGGTGTACCTCTCGGCACGGGCGGACGCGCCGAGCGAGGTCACCGGGCCAGGACCGGCGAGCGGCGGTGGTGACGGGTCACCCGGCAGCGGCGGCACCAGCACACAGAAGGTGAACCTCAACACCGCCAGTGCCACCGAACTGGAGACGCTGCCCGGTGTCGGGCCGGCCACGGCGCAAGCGATTGTCGCCTGGCGGGAGCAGCACGGCCGGTTCACCTCGGTCAACGATCTGCAACAGGTCGACGGCATCGGACCCAAGACCTTCGCCAAGCTCGCCCCGCTGGTGACGGTCTGATGACGCGACACCGTCGTGGCGACGCGTGAGGCGCCGGCAGCGCCGAACCGAGCCGCTCCGGACGAGGACGGGGCGGAACCGGATCGCGCGCAGCCCGACCTCAGACTGGTGCCGTGCGCCCTGTCGGCATGGCTCACGGCGTGGTGCGCCACCGCGCAGTTGTGGTGGCCGATCGTCGTCGCCTGCGGGTTGGCCCTCATCCTGCTGGTCGTCGCGCACTGGCGTCGCAGCCCGGTTGCGCTCGCAGCGGCGCTCGTGCTGCTGGTGCTGGGCGGGGTGTCATGGGTACGGAGTGAGGCGCTCCACAGTTCCGCCGTCGCCGAGGCCGCGAAGGCCGGTGCCGTCGTGACAGCTGAGGTCTCGGTCACGGCGGACCCCCATCGGGTCACCGGTGGCATCAGGCCCCGGGTCGTCATCGGTGCCGACGTCGCGCTGCTCGACCCCGACGGTGCTCGGATCGTGACGAGCGTCCCCGCGGTGCTGTCCGCCGAGCCCGGATCGGCCATCGCCTCGGCGGTCGTCGGGAGCCGGTGGCGGGTGCAGGGGAGCGCCTCCGAGCCGGACCCGGGGGCGGAGGTCGCCGCGTTCCTCAGGGTCGGCGATGCCCGGCAGGTGGCTGGCCCCGACCCCCCATGGCTGGTGGTGGAGCGGGTACGCCAAGGACTGCGGGAGGCGGTCGCCGCACGACCGCCCGAGCCCCGTGCCCTCGTGCCCGCGTTGGTCGTGGGGGACGTGAGCGCGATGACGCCCGAGATGACCGACGACTTCCGGATTGCCGGTCTGACTCACCTCACGGCGGTGTCGGGGGCGAACCTGACCCTGCTGCTGGCGTTCCTGATGATCCTGGCGCGCTGGATCGGGATTCGTGGGCGCGGACTCACGGCGGTCTCATTGGCGGCGGTCGTCGTGTTCGTGGCGTTGTGCCGCACCGAACCGAGTGTGTTGCGAGCGACCGCCATGGGCGTGGTCGCACTGGCTGCCGTCGGCCGGGGAGGCGCTGGCGGCAGGGCGATACGGCACCTGTGTGTGGCCATGCTGGCGCTCCTGGTCGTCGATCCGTGGCTGGCCAGGTCTGTCGGCTTCGCCCTGTCCGTGCTCGCCACCGGCGGAATCATCTGGTGGGGCGGGACCTGGGCCGAACGACTGTCCTGGCTTCCCCGCGTGATCGCCGAGGCGGTCGCCGTGCCACTCGCGGCGCAGGTGGCGACCCAACCGGTGGTCGCCGCATTGTCGGGCCAGGTGAGCATCGTCGGCCTGCTGGCCAACGCGGTCGCCGGCCCCCTGGTCGGCCCGGCCACGGTGGCCGGGTTCGCCGCGGCCGGGCTCTCCCTGGTGCACCCCTGGCCGGCTGCGGCGGCGGGTTGGCTCGCTTCGTGGCCGGCCCAGGCCATCATCGCCGTCGGCCACGCCGCAGCAATGTTGCCCGGGGCTGCGCTGCGCCTCCCGGTGAGTGAGCTGACCATCGGCTGGCTGGTGGTGCTGTCGTTGCTGGTTGCCTGGTGGATGCCCCGACTGCTCGGCCGACGCTGGGCCTGTCTCGCCCTGGCGGTGGCCATGGTCGTCGTTCTCTTCCGGGCGCCGGCTCAGCCCGGATGGCCACCGAGCGGCTGGGTGGTGGCGGCCTGCGACGTCGGACAAGGTGACGCGATGGTGGTCCAGGTCGGACCGGGCGAGGCCATCGTGGTCGACACCGGGCCGGATCCAGCCCCCTTCGATCGCTGCCTCTCACAGCTCGGGGTCAGTCACGTTCGGCTCGCCATCCTGACCCACCACCATGCCGACCACGTCGGCGGACTGAGCGCGCTGTGGCGCGGCCGCACCGTTGACCAGGTGGTCACGACGCCGGTCGCCGTTCCGGCCGAGGCAGCCGCCGCCACCGCCAGAACCCTGGCCAGCCAAGGGATTCCGGAACGCACGGTGCTCGCCGGTGAGGTGCTGGTGGTCGGGCCGGCACGGTGGGAGACTCTGTGGCCGACACCGTCGGCGGCGCAGCGGCTGTCCGCGGCCGGCGGTACGACGACGAGTGACGCCGAGTCGTCGGTCGAGAACGATGCGTCGCTGGTGGGGCGGCTCACGATCGGGGGAGTGAGCATCCTGTTCACCGGTGACCTGGAGCCGACCGGTCAGGTTGAACTGCTGTCCAGCGGCGCCAACCTGCGAGCCGACGTGCTCAAGGTCCCGCACCACGGCTCGGCCCGCCAGGACGAGCAGTTCCTCGCGGCCGTCGGAGCGCGGTGGGCTCTGGTGTCAGCAGGGGAGCACAACTCCTACGGCCATCCGGCACCGCGGACGGTCCGTGCACTGGAGGCCGACGGCATGGTCGTGCTGCGGACCGACCGGTCCGGTGGCATCGCGTTGGCAGTGGTCACCGATGGCGCGCAACGACGCTGGAATGTGAGATCCCAACGCTGAGTCGGCGGCAGGTGTAATCTCGGGGAAAAGTTTTCATCGACATTCATTGCCTCGGTGAGCGCAAGCAGACTCGCCGACACCGACCACCCGGGGGCGGACCCATGCCGAACGACGTACCGACGCTCAAGGACGTGGCCGAGCGGGCGGGAGTGTCCTTGGCCACCGCCTCGCGCGCGTTGTCCGGTGATCACCCGATGACGGTGGACACCCGGGAACGTGTGCTCGCCGCGGTCGAGGCGACTGGCTACCGAAGGGTCCGGGGGAGGAACCGGGCCGCAACGCCGATGGTGGCCGTGGTGGCGGCCGGCCTCGGGCACCTGGTCACCGCTGAGGTCGTCGCCGGGATCGAGGACGTCAGTGCTGAGGCGGACCGCCGTTGCACCATCGCGCTCACCAAGGCCCAGGTGGCGCGGGAGATCGCCGTGCTGCGCGACCTCGCCGATGACGACCGGGTCAGTGCGGCGATCGTGGTCGGTGGCGTGTTCGCCGACGACGACTGGCGCAAGGCCATCACCGAGGTCGCCGCCACCTTCGCCGAACGCGAGGCACCGTTGGTGTTCTGCGGCCGAGAGGTACGCGACCTGACCGCGCCCGGACTCCGCATGCTCGACTATGACAACCGCGGCGGTGCCGCCGCGATCGTCGGAATGCTGCTCGGCCAGGGGCATCGCGCGATCGGAACGCTGCGCGGCGGACCGGGCTTCTCCACCTCCGACCAACGCCAGGCCGGATATCGCCAGGCGTTTGACGACTTCGGTGTGCCACGGGACCCCGACCTGGAGCAGATCGGCGACCGACACGAGCAGTTCGGGACAGACGGCATGATCGCCCTGCTCCGTCGCCGCCCGGACGTCACCGCCGTCTTCGCCGAGAACGACGCACTCGCCACAGGCGCCATCCGCGGCGCCCGCCTGCTCGGGCTGACACTGCCCGACGACGTGTCGATCGTCGGGTTCGACGACATGCACGGCGTGGCGAACCTGGCCCCGGCGCTGACCACGGTGCACATGCCGTACGCCGAACTCGGACGTCGCGCCGCGCGCGTCGCCCTCGGCCTGGACACCTCGGTCGCCGGGGAACCGGTGGTCGTCGGTACCCACATCGTCGTCCGGGAGTCGGTCGCCCCGCCGCGGCGGGGCGACCTCGTCCTGCCGGACTAGTTCCCTCAGTGCCCGGCAGCCTCGGCGTACTCGGCGGCCATCGCATCGCCGATCTCGGACTTCCAACGCTTCACGTACTCGTCCCACGCGGTGACCGGCTGTGAGCCCTGGATGATCTGCCGCACGACGTCGTCACGTTGCTTCACCATGGTGGCGGCCTTGCCCGACGCCGTCTCCGAGTACAGACCCGTGCTGGCATCCTCGATGCCCTCGGGCAGCACGGACGACATGTAGTCGTGCCGCAGGTCGACGCTGGCTCGATCACCCTGGCTGTAGAGCGTCATCGCCCGGCTGCCTCCGGCATAGGTCCACGAGTCCGGTGTGGTGGGCGCATTGGCGATCGGCGCAGGATTGCCGTCGTCGCCCATCGTGTAGGAGTAACCCTCGACGCCGTAGTTGAGGCCGAGGTACTGCTCTGTGCCGAACGGCGAGGCGCAGTAGTCGAAGACGCGGAGCAGATCCTCGATCCGCTTGGTGTCCTCGGTCTTCCTCATCCCGACGAAGGCGGCGTAGCCGGCCGGGGTCAGGTGCACCGGTGCCGGACCGCCGCCGGCCAGCTTCGGCGGCACCAGGGCTCCGATGGTGGTGTCGGGATTGGCACGGATGTTGAAGTCCCAACCGTTGAAGCCGCGGATGAACAGTGCCGTCACTCCCGAGCTGTACCAGACTCCGTTCTGGGCCGGATCGGAGAAGGAGTTCGGGTGCAGACAGCCTGCTTTCCACACCTGGGCAGCAAAATCGAGAGCATCCTTCATCTGCGGCGACTCGATGTCGCTGACAAACGTCTCACCCTCACGCGCCCAGCCGTTCGGGGTGCCCGCCATCTGCTTGGCGATCGCGATCAGCCATGCGGTCGGATCGGCCCCCATCGCGAAGCGGCCCTGGCCGGCGTCGGTCAGCTTCTTCATCAACTCCAGGAACTCGGCTCCGCTCTGCGGCTGGAGCTCGGTCTCGGTCACACCACGCTCGGCCAGGATGTCGGCCCGGTAGTTGACCACCAACCCGGCCGGGGGCTGGGGGCGTGACACGCCCCAGATGCGGCCGTTGACCGTCGCGACCTTCCAGGTGGCGGTGGGAATGTTGGCCAGCCCCGGGTACTTCTTCACAGCGTCACCAGCCAGGAATTCAGTCAGGTCGGTGAAGTTCGCCTCCAACAACCGAGGCAGTTGGGTGACACTGATGACCTGCACCAGATCGGGCAGGTCACCGCCGGCCATGGTGACCTGGAACTTGTCCTGGTAGTTGGCGTAGCTGCCGAAGACCGTCTCGACGGAGGTCCCCAGCTGCTCGGCCATCAGGCGGTAGTTCTTGTTCTTGTCCGGCGCCACGGCCGGAGGGTCGCCCTGCAGCAAGGCGGTGACCGGTGCGATGCCGGTGAGCGGGTAGCCGTCCCGGGTGAGCGGTGGCTTGGGGAAGTTGTAGAAGCCGGGTGCCACGCCGGCTGCCGTTCCCGGCAGGTCCGGTGTCACGCCGTCGTACGGGACATAGGCCGGCATGGGCGCCGTGCCACCCGGGGTCATGCCGGTGCCCGGCGTCGTCGCATCACCCGGCCCGCCGGGGGCGCCGTCGGGCCCGCAGGCGGCGAGTGCGGCGAGGCCGACACCGGCGGCGCCGGCGACGAAGGCCCGGCGGCCCATGCTGCGCTGTGATGCGAGACGGGATGGCGTGAGATGGACATTCATGGTTGCTCCCTCGAGATGGTCGATGCTGTCGGTCATCGTCGGCAGTACTCCTGCTCCAGTGCTTCCCCGTCACCCATCTGAACGCGCCGCACGATCCGGTCGTACAGCCGCTGGTGGGCCAGCGGCAGCGAGGAGGTGTCGAGTGCACGCCCTTCCCGGGCTGCCCGGATCGCCAGGCACTTCTGGGCATCGTCCACACCGGTGATCGGCTGTGGGACGCGGTACTGGAAGACGTGGGTCGAGACGCCGGCGAAGTAGAAGTCGCCCCGGTCGTCGATCTCACCCCAGTTGCCGGCCCCGACACCGCCAACCAGCAGCGTGAACTCCAAGGTGGTGGCATCGATCCGGAACACCCGGTTGCCGGCGGTGCCGTACACATGGCCGTCGATGGGGGAGGTGTGGAGATAGGCCCACGCCCAGTAGGTTGTGTTGTCGGCATAGCCGCTCATCGGCAGGTTCACCTTCCGGACGATCGTCCGGGCACTCGGATCGAAGATGAACAGCACGTTCTCGGCGATGCCCCACACGAGTCCGTCCGGTCCGACGAGGAGCCCGGTCACACCTTCCTTGCCGGCGACCGGGACGAGCTCGCCCTGTTTGGTGCGCGTCGCCGGGTCCCAGACGATGAGCTTCGCCTCGGTCTCACCGCTCGGGTCGGAACCGAGGCCACCATCGAGGGTGGTGCCGATCACCACCAGCTTGCTCCCGGGGTCGTAGACCACCGAGATGACGCTCTGGTTGTCGACGATGTCGGTGGTGTGGTGCTCGTGGGCTCCGGTGGCGTGCTCGTACACGGCGAGTGCGCCCTGGTGCTGGCCGTACATCGGCACCGATCCCAGGTAGGTCTCGTCCCGATCGGGGTTGTGGGCCATCGCGAACGGTCGGTCCTGCTTCTCGGCGAGCCCGTCGAACAGCATCCGCGGCGCCACCGTCGGGGTGGCCGGGTCGAAGGAGTTGAAGCGGGCGTTGCCGTACGAGCCGAGGAACATCTGCGAGCCCCGGACCACGGCCGACTCGAACTGGCCGCTGTTGACGGTGGGCAGTCGGGATCCCTCGGCCGTGTCGACCTGGGCCAGGCCGACCATGTAGCCGGAGGCCCACACGGTGTTGTCCGGCCCGCGGAAGATCTTCTGCACCTTCGTCGGCTGGGCAAAGTCGACCTGGTGGCTCTCCTTCGCCCCGGAGTCGAGGTTGAGTCGGATCACTCCGTCGGCGTCGGTGCCGTAGATCGACAGGCCCGGCCACTGGGGATCGTTCCCGGGCACCTCGACCCAGGCGAGGTCGCCGAGGAAGACACCGATCGACGGCCCGCCGGCGGGGCGGGTGGTGCGGGCCGCGATGTCGTACCACCGCAGTGTGCCGAAGGCCGAGTACATGACCAGGTTCGGATCACTGGGGTGCGGGTAGAAGGCATAGCCGGCGACCGCCCGTTCCTTCTTCCAGTAGTCGACCGTCCCGTCCAGTTGGAGCACCAGCAGCGAGTTGTTCTTGGTCCGGGCGAACAGGCGGCCGTTGACGACGCTGAGTCGGCTCACGAACACCTCGCTCTCGAGCCCCGGTGTGGTGTCCTCCGAGGTGATCCGGGTGAGGCTGCCGGTGCCGGCATCGGACCAGCGCCAGATGCTGGCCTTGATGCCGCCGACCGCCACGTACAGGTCGTTGGTGTCGGGGTCGTACGCCATCCCGTGCACGTACTTCTCGCTGGTGCTGGCCTGCCCGAGGTTGGTGATCGTGTCGGTGGCGGGGTCGTAGCGGTACACATTCGCGGCCGGGTAGGCGCCGGCGAACACCTGCCCGTCCGCGCCGGCGGTCATCCCGAAGTTCTGGCCGGCCCTGGGATTGTCGGGGTTGAACGCGCCGACATCGCGGACCTGGTGGGTGTCGGGGTCGTACACCCACAGATGGTTGTCGGTGTAGGTGGCGAGGTGGATCTTGCCATCACTGGCCCGGACCATCGAGGTGGCCGACTCGATCGGGTCGAGCTTGATGGCGCGGACCAGTGCGCCGGTCTCGATGTCGGTGACGGTGAAGGTGCCCGGGTACTCGGTGCCGGGGGCGCCCTTGAACACCTGGTACGACACCCATCGGCCGTCCTCCTGCCCGACCGCCGGCGGGCTCGAGATCCGGGCGGTCACGGGCTGGCCCAGCCAACGGACGTTGGGGTTGGTGTCGAGCACGGCCTGGACCCGCGGGTCGTCCGGCGCCCGGCTGGCAGCGCGTGGGGCCAGGGGCCCCGGGGCGGCGGAGGCCTTGGGGGCGGTGACAGCCGCGAGCCCGAACGGTGCAGCAGCGGCCGTCACACCGGCGAGCCCGAGGCCCGCCGTGAACCGGCGACGGCTGAACGACGGCGTGGAAATCATCCTCGAAATCCTTTCCTGAAGTTTCCATGCAGTCTGTCTCGGGTTCGGCACGGGCGTCAAGCCGGCGCCCAGGTGGGCTGTGGCAGAGCTGTCGGTCATGGATGGCATGCTTGCGCCCATGGCGCGAGCGACCCGTACCCCAGCCGGCGAACCGAGCGGGTCCCCGTACGGTGCGGTGCTGCTGGTCACCGGCCCGGAGTCGCTGCTGGCCGACCGGGCAGTCGTCGCGGCTCTGGAGCGGGCGCGCGCCGAGGAACCAGGGCTTGAGGTGTCCGAGGTTGAAGCCGGTGATCTCGATGCCGGCCGTCTCGCCGAGATCACCGGAGGTTCCCTGTTCGCGAGCCGGCGCGCCGCGGTGATCCGGGCCCTGTCCAATCTGCCGAGCGAGCTGGCCGACCACGTCGTGGCCCTGGCGAGCGAGCCCGATCCCGACATAGCCCTGGTGCTGGTGCATCCGGGCGGGGTGAAGGGCAAGGCCGTGTTGGACCGGCTGCGGAAGTTGAAGCAGACCGTGACGGTGGTCGACTGTCCGGCCCTGAAGGCCTATGAGCTGCCCCAGTTCGTCTCGGCCGAGTTCCGCCGCGTCGGCGCACGGGTGGACCAGGAGACCTCGCAGGCACTGGTCGAGGCGGTCGGGCAGGACCTGCGGGCCCTCGCTGCGGCAGTACGCCAGCTCCACGATGATGCCGAGGGTGCGCCGATCACCACCGACACGATCCGGACCTACTTCGCCGGACGGAGTGAGGTGACCAGTTTTGCCGTCGCCGACGCCGTGCTGGCCGGCCGGACCACGACCGCACTGGAGCAGCTCCGGTGGGCGCAGGAGACCGGCACTGCGCCGGTGCTGCTGACCTCGGCCCTGGCCTCAGGATTGCGCGGCCTGGGTCGGTTCATCAGTGCGCCGGGTGGTCTGCGGGAAGCCGATCTCGCCCGTGAGGTCGGCGTGCCGCCGTGGAAACTGAAGTCCATGCGGAGCCAGGCCCGCGGCTGGGACCAAGCCGGCGTGGCTCGAGCCCTGACCGTGGTGGCCAGGGCCGACGCCGAGGTCAAGGGCGCTGCCGAGAACGCCGACTACGCGCTGGAGCGAGCGGTGCTGGACATCGTCGGCCTGCGCCGCTCCTGAGGTCCGGGATCGTCTGAGGCTATTCGGCTCCGAGATCAACGGTCACGGGAAACGGGCTCTGGGTCGTCACCAACCCGGTGAAGACGTCGGTGCTGCGATAGATGCCGGCAGCGGCGTCGAGGACATGGGTGTGAACGACCGGCATCTGTGAGGTTGGTAGTTCCACGCGCCAGTAGTAGGCGATGCCCGCTGCGGCGTACTGCTGTGCCTTCACGATGCGGTCCGTCGTTTCCGACCCCGGTGACACGATCTCCACCACCAACAGCACATGTTCCGGCCGGGTTGGGCTCACGTCGATCGTGTCGCTGCGATAGACCGTCACATCGGGCCGCCGGTTGGTGAGGGGGATGTCATGCAGCCTGACGTCGAAGTCGAGGTCGGCATTCCAATCGGTGCCACCGGCCGCATCAAGCGCATTGCCCAAGATCCGGGCAAGCCGGTTGTGTCGCTTGGAAGCGCTGGGGCTCACGACGACCATCCCGTCCACGATCTCGATCCCGGCGCACTGCTCCTCGGACCAGGAATCGTACTGTTCAGCGCTGATGGGGGTACGCATCCACGCCGGGGCAATGACATCAGCGGACACGGATCCAGCCTCCCTCCACCATCAGAGTCCAGCCTTGAGTCTACCTCCGAGCCCGTCCGGGTTCCCGCGGGAACGCGAAACATCCCGACCACCAGCGGTGATCGGGATGTACCTGTCCTCGCCGGTGCCGGCGGAGGAGGGGCCTCAGGCCAGCGAAGCGGCCTTGGAGGCGACGGCGGACTTGCGGTTCGCCGCCTGGTTCTTGTGGATGACGCCCTTCGAGGCGGCCTTGTCGAGCAGCCGCGTCGCGGTGCGCGCGTGCTCCTGGGCCTTCACGGTGTCGCCGGACTCGACGGCCTCGTGGAAGCGGCGGATCGCCGTCTTGAGGCGCGAGCGGACAGCCTTGTTACGCTGGCGGGCCTTCTCGTTGGTCTTGATCCGCTTCAGCTGGGACTTGATGTTCGCCACAGGGCATGCCTTCGTCGTCAGGTGATAGGTCTGGGTGGCACCTCGAACGGACACCGTTGCAAGGCGCGAGTGCCAACGCTACCAGCCGCGGCGCGTGGGCGCCAAACCGTCGCCGTACGGCCGGCCGATCTGCTGGCCGTCAGCATCCCGTGATGATCCTGTCATGGTCTCGCGAGCCCGGGACGGGGTGGACTGGACCGGTGCGAATCCTGCTCACCGGCGCTGCCGGTTTCGTCGGGCGCGCAGTGCGCGCAGAACTTCTGGCCGCCGGTCACGACGTGGTCGCCCTGGACGCACTGCTGCCCAGCGCCCACGGCAGCGCTCCCGACGTGCCACCCGAGGTGGCCGATGGGCTGCACGTGGCCGACCTCGCCGACACCGACGCCGTCACCAGGCTGTTGACCGGCGTCGACGCGGTGTGTCATCAGGCTGCCATGGTGGGCCTCGGCACGGGGTTCGACGACGCCGTCGACTACGTCACCCACAACGCCGTGGCGACGACCTCGCTGCTGACCGCCATGGCGCGCACCGGGGTGCGATGCCTGGTCCAGGCCTCCTCCATGGTGGTGTACGGGCCAGGTCGGCATCGCTGTGTGACACATGGCCGAGTGACGCCACCCCCGCGCACCGCCGAGGACATCGCTGCCGGGCGGTACGAACCCCTGTGCCCCGCGTGCGCGGCGCCGACGAGCTGGGAACGGGTCGACGAGTCCGCCCCGACCGATCCGCGGAACGTCTACGCGGCAACCAAGCTCGCCCAGGAGCATCTGGCGATCGCCTGGGCCGAACAGACCCGGGGCGTGGCGGCGAGCCTGCGCTACCACAACATCTACGGCCCGCACCTGCCGCGCGACACGCCGTACGCCGGGGTCGCCAGCATCTTCCGCTCAGCGCTCGCCCGTGGCGAGGCCCCCCGGGTCCTCGAGGACGGCGGGCAGATGCGCGACTTCGTCCACGTCGCCGACGTGGCTCGGGCCAATCGGGCCGCCCTGGAAGCCCTCGGCGGATCGGCGCAACGCTCGGGACACCGCTGCTGGAACGTCGCCTCGGGCGAGCCCCACACCGTCGGTGAGCTGGCCACCACGTTGAGCCGCGCTGTCGGTGGGCCGGCGCCCGTGGTGGTGGGTGGAGGCCGCGCCGGGGACGTACGGCACGTGGTCGCCGACGCTGGTCGGATCACTGCCGATCTCGGCGTGGCCCCACGGATCCGGTTCGCCGAGGGGATGGCCGGATTCGCCACGGATCCGCTGCGCTGAACTCATGCCCAGGGCTTCACGCCGCCCGGGCGAGCGCCATCCGCACCTCGAACCGGCACCCCCCGGGCACATTGCTGACGCTGACCTCGCCCTGTTGTGCCCGGAGCAGTCCGCGGGCGATCGCGAGACCGAGGCCGGCCTGCGGGCTCAGGTCATCGGCGGGGCGGGGCGAACGGGCGCGGTCGCCGCGGAAGGCCACGTCAAAGACGCGGTCCAGGTCCTCGACCGGGATCCCACCGCAGCCGTCGACCACCGCGACCCACCCCCGTTCCCCGGTGGAGCCGGCCGTCACGGTGACGGTCCCGCCGTCAGGGGTGTGCCGGATCGCGTTCGTGACGAGGTTGCGGAGCGCGCGCTCCAGTTCCCGTGGCGCCGCGGTGAACACCGGCCACTGTCCTGCCGGATCCGCCACCAGGGTGACCTGGCGTGCCTGCGCCGCCGAGCCGAGCGCCGCGACGGTGTCCCGGACCAGATCACCCACCGGGACGGGCTCGACCCGGAGCGCGAGGCTGCCGCTCCCGATCCGGGACAACTCGAACAGGTCATCGACCATCGTGCCCAGTCGGGCCGACTCCCGGGTGATCTGGGCGCCGTAGTCACGCACCTCGTCGGGGGAGTCGACGACCCCGTCCTCGAGCGCTTCACCCATCGCGCGGACCACCCCGAGCGGGGTGCGCAGGTCATGACCGAGCCAGGCGATCAACTCCCGCGCCGAACGCTCCCGGGCCCGCTCCACGGCACGCTGCCGCTCCCGAGCCACCGCACGCCCGGTGATGTGGCGACCCAGCACGATCGCCGTCGGCACCAGAGTGGCCGCGATCAGCACACAGGTCACGATGGTCCAGCCGAGCTGCGGGGTGAACATGAAGCCGGAGATGAACACGACGAATCCGAGCGAGCCCAGCAGCGGCACCGTGGCAAGCACGGCGATCGCCACCTGGGGCCGGTTCCGGAACACCACCAGCAGACCGGTCAGGACCGCCGCGGTCAGCAGGCAGCTGCCGATGGCGTACGGGAGGATGTGCAGCAGGTCGTCCACGGCGTCGCTCCTCAGTCGGGTACGGCGTCGTCGCGTACGACGTGAGGGGACCGGGACCCGGCAGGGTCGGTGTCGTGCCAGCGGTATCCGACGCCGCGCACGGTCTGCAGCCGCTCCGGCATCGACGGGTCGAGTTCCACCTTCTCGCGCAGTCGCCGTACGTGGACGGTGACGGTCGCCTCATCGCCGAACTCCCACTGCCACACCTGCGCGAGCAACTCGGCCCGGGTGAAGGCCCGGCGTGGATGGGTCACCAGGTGGGCCAGCAGGTCGAACTCGCGCAACGTCATCTCCAGTGCGGTTCCCGAGCGGTGCACGGTCCGCGCCAGCAGGTCGATCTCGAGGTCCCCGTCACGCAGCGTGGGCGGTGGTGCCGTGGCGGCGGCCACCCGTTCCAGCAGCCGCTGCACCCGTAACGTCACCTCGCGCGGTGAGAACGGCTTCACCACGTAGTCGTCGGCGCCCTGCTCCAGACCGACGACCCGGTCGGACTCACTGCCGAGCGCGGTCAGCATGATGATCGGGACCGAACTCTCCCGCCGCACCGCCGCACACACGTCGAGGCCGTCCATGCCCGGCATCATCAGGTCCAGCAGCACGACATCGGGGCGTTCCCGGCGGCACTGTTCCAACGCCTCCGGCCCGTCAGCGGCCTCCAGCACCTCGTGCCCGGCGCGGCTCAGGTAGCGGCGCAGCACGTCTCGGGTACGGGGGTCGTCGTCGGCGACCAGGACTCGCCCCACCGGACCACTCATCGCACTCGACCTCTCTGCTGCGGCTCCCTGCACAGCTTCTCACCACCCCGTCACCAGGAGGTGGTTGACCGCCAGCGCCCAGCCGCCGGCCACCAGCACCGTCGCGAGGTCGCGCCGGCGGGAGCCCGGTGTCAGCGCCAGGCCGCACCAGACCAGCAGGCCGAAGGTCAGCCAGATCCGTTCGGTCTCGGCCTTCGACATCCCGGACAGGTCGGCCAGCAACACGATCAGCAGGCCACTGGCCGCGACCAGGGCAGCCGCGGGCAGCCGACGCCGGTGCCGCTGCCGGATCCGTACGGCCACCTCGACGACCGTTCGGCGAGCGGCCACGGCGAGCAGCGGCGAGGCGGCCACGACGAGGGCGGCCAGGTTGGCCACCACGAAGTACCAGTACGGGCGGGTGGCTGCGATCCCTTGCAGGTAACGAATGCGTAGTTGGGCGAGCCCTTCGGTCCACCAGAAGCCAGCCGCGGCGGCGATCCCCAGGATCGCGGTGACGGCGATGGTGGCGATGACCGTGCACGCCCACCACCAACCACCGCTGCCGCGCCGGGTGCGGACCAGGATCGCCAGCACCAGCAGCCCGACCAGGACATGGCCGTACGAGAGCAGCAGCATCGCCCCCAGCAACGTTCCGCCGGCGCCCGCCAGGGCCACCGCAGCCAGGCCGGGACCTTGTCGTACGCCCGCCGCTGCACGACTCGCGCGTGAGCGCACCAGACCGTGCGTGAGCAGTGCGATCCCGGCCGCGGTGACCCCGGCGAACATGCCGTCGGCCGACACCCCCATCCACACCGCCCCGGGAAAGACGACACCGAAACCGACGAGCCGGCGGGCCCCTGTCGGGTCGCCGAGGTCACGCACCACCTGGGCCAGGGCTGGGGCCGCCGCCGAGCCGATCACCATGCAGAACAGCCCGGCCCACCAGCCGCCGGGCAGCCCGACCGCGGCCAGCGCCCAGAACACGAGGGTGGCCAGCGGTGGGTGGGCGGAGACGTGGGTGGTCCAGGCGCCCGAGCCCGCGACGATGTGGTCGGTGAAGGTGGCCAGGAAGGTGGCCGGGTCGGTGATCCGGGGAAGTTCGGACAGGTATTCGTGCGACGACTCCAGGATCGGCGTCCAGTCGCCGTCGACCAGGGCCAGCGCGACGATCCATCCCAGGCCGAGCAGCCAGCCAACCAGCAACAGCCGACGCCAGCCGAGCCGGTGCTGCACCCGGACCAGCGCCGCCGCCCCCATCAGCACCAGCAGGGCCGGGACGCTCCCCGGCCCGACATGGGGGCCCCACCAGGCGATGATCGGGGGGAAGGGGAGTTGCAGGTCCACGCCGCGCTCCAGCAAGGCACGCCCGACCGCCCCGCACGACGCGACCAACCCGAGCGCGACACCGATCGCGCCCAGGTCGGCCCGCGTCCCTCCTGCCACGTCGACGACGGTACGGATCGGTGGGCGATGCGGAGCGTCCGAGACCCCATCCGTCAGCATCCCGTCACCGACGGGCCCGTCACGTTGCCGTCCCGTAAGGATTCGGCCCCAGCGATCGTCATCGTCGGATTCCTAGCGTGGCCGCATGCCTGTTGCACCACCCCACGTCGAACTCGTGCTGCCGTGTCGTGACGAGGCAGCCGCCCTGCCGGCGTTGTTGGCGTCGGTTCCCGACGAATGGGGCGTGATCGTCGTCGACAACGGCTCGGTCGATGCCACGGCCCGGATCGCGCGCGCCGCCGGGGCCCGGGTGGTCAGCGAACCACGACCGGGGTACGGGGCCGCCGTCCATGCCGGAGTGGCGGCCGGCCGAGCCCCGGTCATGGTGGTCTGCGACGGCGACGGCTCGATCGACCCGGCGCAGTTGGTGAGCCTGGTGCAGCCGGTGCTCGACGGCCGGGCCGATCTGGTGTGTGGCCGCCGGGTCGTCGCAGAGCAGGGCGCCTGGTCCTGGCACTCGCGGTGGGGCAACCGTCTGCTGGCCGCGGTGATCGGGATCGGTGCCGGCCAGCGACTGCACGACATCGCGCCGGTCCGGGTCGCGCGTCCCGCACAGCTGCTGGCGCTCGGCATCGTCGACCGCCGCTTCGGCTACCCGCTCGAGACCCTGGTGCTGGCCGCCCGGGCGGGCTGGCGGATCACCGAGCTCCCGGTCCCGTACCGACGCCGGCGAGGTGGCCGGTCCAAGGTCACCGGCAGCATCCGTGGCACCACCCGCGCCCTGTACGACTTCGCCGCAGTGCTGATCCGGCTGGGCCTGCCCACTCGACGGCCGGAGCCGTCCGGTGGCACGACGACGGAGGCCACCCGATGACGGCTGCAGCCACCCTGCTGGTGGTCGCGAAGGCCCCGGTTCCGGGGCTCGTCAAGACCCGGCTGACTCCTCGGCTCACCCCCGACGAGGCAGCAGCGGTGGCCGCCGCAGCCTTGTTGGACACCATGGACCTGGTGCGGGCTGTCTCGGCCCGGACCGGCAGCCGGATCGTCGTCGCGCTGGCCGGAGACCTTGCCGCCGCACCGGCTCGGGCCGCCGTGCGGCGGGCCCTCGCGGGCCTGGTCGTGGTGGACCAGCGCGGGGACGGGCTCGCCGCACGCTTGGCCCACGCCCACCTCACCGCGGCCGGTGCTCTCGGACCCTGCGTGCAGATCGGCATGGACAGTCCCCACGCACCGGTGGCGGTGCTGGTCGAGACCTGCGCACTGGTCACGGCCGGTGACGGTCCGGATGTCGTCCTCGGTCCCGCGGCCGACGGTGGCTGGTGGTGCCTCGGCCTGCGGCGAGCCGGGGACGCCCGCCACCTGACTGGGGTGACGATGTCGACCGCACGGACCGGAGCCGAGACGGAGCAGGCCTTCCGGGCCGCCGGCCGCGCCGTGGTCCGTACGGCGACCGTCAACGATCTCGACACGGTCGCCGACCTGGCCACCGTGGCTGCTGCCGCGCCGGACTCGCGGGTCGCGGCCCTGGCCGCCGTGCTCGCCCCGACCCCGGAGTCCGCGCGATGACGATCCTGGAGCAGGTCGACAGCCCCGGCACGGTGTACGCACTCGGGCTGGCCGGCGCCTCGGTGGTGTGGGAGACCGCCGACGATGGCGGGCTGCTGCCGATCCGTGACTGGCGGGCGGATCGGGTGCCCGGTGACGAGGACCTGCTGGCACGGTGTCTCGGCCCGACCCTGGACATCGGCTGCGGCCCGGGTCGTCTCGCGGCGGCGCTGGCCGGTCAGGACGTGCCCTGCCTCGGCATCGACGTGCACCCCCGGGCGGTCGACCAGGCGCGACGCCGCGGCGCGACGGCACTGGTGCGGGACGTGTTCGCCGCCATCCCCAGGGCGGGATCCTGGCAGCACGTACTGCTGGCCGACGGCAACATCGGGATCGGCGGCGATCCACTCCGTCTGCTGGCGCGTTGCCGCACCCTGCTGGCCGCCGACGGCACGGTGCTGCTCGACCTGGCGCCGGACGGCGTCGGCCTGCGGCGGGGGTCGGTACGGCTTCGTGCCGGCGATCGACGCAGCGACTGGTTCTCCTGGGCCTGGCTCGACCTGGCCGGGGCCCGTGCTGTCGCGGCGGCGACCGGTCTCGAGCTCGTCGGTTCCTGGACCGGTGGAGGCCGTCAACAGGCCGAGCTCGCGGTCTCGAACTGCTGGGGCGTGTGATGACCGGCGGACCGGCCGACCGTCTGCAGGCGGCCTTGGAAGCCCTGGATGCTCGGTTGCCGCGCCCCGAACAGTTTCCGCACCGGGCGCGGGGGCGCTGGCTGACCGCGCGGGCCGGTACCGCGCTGGGGGTGTGCTTCGTGGTGTGTTTCGTCACCGGCGTGTGGAGCCACGTGCTGCAGCATCCGCCGTACGGCTTCGTGCCGCCGAGCCGCCCGTGGTGGGGCTACGCGCTCACCCAAGGTGTCCACGTCACCACGGGGATGGCCTCGATTCCCTTGCTGGTGGTGAAACTCTGGTCGGTGGCGCCCCGCTTCTGGCGGCGTCCGCTGCTGCCCAGCTCGCTGCGCCCGACACGATCCGCGCTGCGGCACGGGATCGAACGGGTGAGCGTCCTGGTGCTCGTCGCCTCGGCAGTCTTCGAGTTGGTGACCGGGGTCCTGAACGTCGCCCAGGCGTACGTGTTCCCGTTCTTCTTCCCGGCGGTGCACTTCGCCGTCGCGTGGCTGGCCGTCGGCTCGATGGTGCTGCACCTCGCCGTGCAGTGGCCGGCGATCCGGGGCGGCTGGCGTCTCCGCGAGGCACGACGACTCACCGACCAGGCACGTGGCGGGCTGACCCGGCGCGGGGTCCTCGGGCTCGGCCTGGTCGGCTCCGCGGCCGCCGTTCTCACCACCGTGGGGGACAAGATCCCAGTCCTGTCACAGATCTCGGTGTTCTCGCAGCGCAGCCAGCGTGGTCCACAAGGGCTCCCGGTGAACGGTCTTGCCGTGTGGGCAGGGATCGACGGTGCCGGGCTGGCGGAGCGATGGCGGTTGCAACTGGTCGGTCCGGCCGGTCAGGTGGTGCTCGATCTTGCTGCTCTGCAAGGGATGACGCAGGTCACCGTACGACTGCCGATCGCGTGTGTGGAGGGCTGGTCCGTCGCTGCCGACTGGACCGGGGTACGGCTCGCCGACCTGGCTGGCCTGGTCGGCGGGGGCACCAGAGCCGTGGTCAGCTCGCCCGACCCGGGACTGTACGGACGTAGCGAGGTCGGGCCTGCGGCCTTCGCCGACCCGGACACCCTGATTGCCCTGCAGTTGAACGGCGAACCGCTCGCCCTCGACCACGGCTTCCCGGCCCGCCTGATCGCGCCCCATCGCCCGGGAGCCCTGCAGACGAAATGGCTGGACCGGATCGAGGTCGTCCGGTGAGCGTCGGAGTGTCCAGGATCGTCGTCGGCAGCCTCGGAGTCGGACTGATCGGCGTCGGGGTCTGGCACGGAGCGGCCGCCGTGCTGGCCGGGGTGGCCGAGCCCATCGGGACGGTGGCGTGGTGGTTGGCCGGCCCGGTCCTCGTCGATGCGGTGATGGTGCCCGTGGCGGCCGTGATCGCGTACGGGATCACGCGCCGGATCCCGGTGCCGTGGCGGGCACCGACCGCGGCAGCACTCGGGGTTGTCCTCTCACTCACGGTGATCGCCATCCCCTTCGTCGCCGGGTGGGGTCGCAAGCCCGCCAACCCGTCACTGCTCGATCGTGACTACCTGTCCGGCTACCTGTCGGTGGTCGCCGTGATCGTCGCCGTGGCAGCGGTCTGGGGTGGCATCAGCCAGTGGCGGGCTCGCCGCCGGGTGCGCTGAGGCCTCCTTCGGTGGCGGGCAGCCGGTCCCGCGCCAGATCGACCAGGAGCCCGCCGCCGGCGGCGGCCAGCATGGCCATGCCGAGCGTGTCGTCGCCGAGCGTGACCATCTGTTGCATGCCGCCCACCGCGGGTTGTCGGGACAGCACGTTGTACGCGAGGACGATGACCGTCAGCAGCGTGGCCGTGAGCAGCAGCAGCACGCGCGAGGTCAACGGAAAGCTGCGGGAGTCGCCATTGGCGACCTCGCTCTCCGACAGCAGTTGCCACCACAGGCCGAGCAGGATCAGGCCGACGCCCGGGCCGAGCAGGAACTCCAACGGTTCGGCCAGGATGCTGCGGTGCGGCACCATCGCCACCAGGACCGCGATCGCCAGGACCGCCACCGCGCGGGTCTCGCTGAGGCGGCCCCGTACGACCAGGGCCACGGTCACCGTCACGACGGTGACGATCACGGCAGCGGCGACGAGGGTGAGGTCGATGGTGAAGGCCTGCTCCAGGTCGAGCAGCGGTGTGAGGACATAGGGGAGCAGGGCCACCGCGGCGCAGCCCAGCACCGAGGCCCGGACCGGATGCCCACGCCGTCTGGACCACCAGGCGGCGACCAGGGCTGCGACGATCGCGGTCCCCCGGAGGGCGGCGACCGAGCCGCCACGCTGCAGGGCCGTGTAGGACCAGTCGAGTCCTGGGACGACGACCGCGAGCATCATCAGCACCAGCAGCACGGCGAACAGCGGCACGATCGAGCCGAGCAGCACGGCACCGGCCACCCATCCGAGTGACGAACCGACTTCACCCACGTCGATGCTGCGCCACCGCGCGACGGGCGGAGCCAAGGACCACAAGACGATCGCCACCCAACCGAGGAGGGCGGCCGCGGTCGAAACCCAGGTCTGCCAGGGCAGGGCGAACGCGGAGTCCTGCACCAGCAACCAACCGGTCTGGCCCGCGGCCACGAGCAGCACTGCCACCATCGCGGTGTAGGTCACCGAACGTCGGAATCCCTTGCCCAGCAGGGAGGCGGCCCGCAGGGACAGGTTGATCGTCACCTCGGCCGGGGCCGTACCTGCGGCGAAGATCAACGGACTGGCCACCGGTCCGAGGAGCCCGATCTGCAGTGCCACGACAGCGGGCAAGGGATCGAACCCGAGGGGGACCGAGTGGCTGGCGGCATCGGCGGCGACCAGCAGGAACTGGCCGAGCACGAGGCCGTACAGGATGGGGAACTGCCAACGGCCCGGTCCCCGCCGCCGCCACACCAGGACGAACACCACGATCGCCGCGACATCGAGGGTGACCGGCACGGTCATCAGGGTCGGCCCGGTCGTGCCGACGAGGGTGAAGATGCCCATCACGAACAGCAGCGGGATGCCGATGACCAGGCCGACGACCAGCAACCACCGCGGTCCGTGGGCACAGGCCAGCAGGAAGGTCGACATCGCGAGGCTCACCAGGAGCAGCAGCACACCCACGATCGCCCGGGGGATCGCCACGCCCTCACCGACCATGGTCAGGGGCAGCACGGCCCGGAGCGGCTCGGCCAGCAGCACGAGCAGGGTGCCGAGGACCAGCGCCACATGCACTGCCGTCACCACCACACGCAGGCCGATCGGCCAGCCGACATCGCGCAGCCGTCCCTCGGCGATCGGCTCGACGACCACCTGGCGCCACAGCTGGCTCAGGAATCGCCGAACGGTCCGCCGCGATCCCGGTACACCCTCGGACTGCAAGGAGACGTCCGGCCCGGGTGCCAAGGGCTGCGGCGTGCTCATGGCGCTGTCCAACGGTGCAGCTGCCAGCTCAGGCCGGTCGGACCCGGCCGATTGGCACGCCACCACAGACCGTCTGGAGCGACGGTCGCCCACAGCTGTTGGGCGATGTGGGGGTCGAGGCCCTGCCGGGCCACTTCGGTGCCGTGCTGGTCGAGAACCACCACGGTGGTGGTCTGCCAGCAGGCGACCAGGCTTCCGATCGGGGTGAGGAAGTCGCATCCCAGCGGTTGGCGCCACGCCTCGTGTCCGTCACCGGTGATCCCGACGAGGACGTCCGGTTGGGCGAGGACCAGGGTCTGCGGCAGCAACGCCAGGGTGGTCGAGTTCCCGGCACGCCGCTGGAACAGCGGCGAGCCGTCGGACAGGGTCCGGGCCACCAGGCCCAGATCGGTGAAGGCGAGGACGGTGCTGCCGTCGAAGCCGAGTTCGATCCGGTCCACCGTGCCGTCGACCGGTTCCTGCCACACGGTCGCTCCGGTGGCGGCGTCGACGGCGACCAGGTCGCCTCCCGGGTCGGTGAACACGGCCCGGCCACCGCCGACCGTGGCGGGAAAGCCGGTGACGAACTGCACCGGTTTCTGCCACCGTACGGACCCTGTCGCACCGTCGACCGCCGACAGGGTGCCGTTGACCGAGGCCACCAGCAGCGTGGTGTCGTCGAGCCGGCGCAGTGTTGCGTAGGAGATGTCCGGCAGGGTGAGGCGCCACAACTCGGTTCCGGACGTGCTGTCGTAGGCGACGACCTCTCGCCGGTCGGTCGCGGCGACCACCACATCGCCGAACGTGTCGGTCGCCACGAGTGCGCCGCCGGGATGCAGCCGATGCCGGATGACGAACTGGGTGTCCTCCGGATCGAGCACCAGGACGTCGGTCGAGGCGGTGACCACGGCCCGACCGGATGCCGTGGCGCGCAGGGTTGATCCGGGCGCACCGTTGGCCGGCATGACGGTCCCGTCCGGGAGCCGGTCCACGGTGGGGGTGGCGGACAGCTGCCAGTCCTGGAGTTCGCGACGGGGGTCCTCGACAGGAACGGCGCGGGCTTCGGCCGTGGCGATGTCGAGTGTCGGGCGGTCGTCGGTGCCGGCCCAGTGTTCGGTGGTGCCGTCGCCGCTGATCGTCGTGCTCACCGGGCCGCGGTGCGGACACCAGGTCTGGCGGAGTTCAGTGACCGAGGCATGCGGGCTCGAGACCTCGATGCTGCCGATCAGGTCCAGGCAGCCTGCCGTGGCTGAGGCACTGGCCGCGAACTCGGACCGCCACGGCGTCCCCGCCACCTCCTTGCCCAGACTCACCAGGGTCCCCTCGGAGGTCCAGCTCTGCCCGGGGGCGGCGTTGGCGGGCAGCACCAGGACGCCACCGGCGTAGCCGAGGACCGTCGGCGAGTCGACGGCCAGCAGACGGAGGTCACGCCCGGCCGACCAGAGCTCGGTGGTGTCCCGGTCGCTCCCGACCAGGGTGCGGCGCCAGACCGGGGTGGCGTAGTCCTGGCGCAGCGCGCCGAGCAGCACCGTCCCGAGCGGCTGCGAGACGCTCTGGCTCGCCAGCGGCGCGGCCAGCACAGCCGTACCGATCGACATCAGCTGGGCGGCGTCGCTGTTGAGCACGTGGCTGACGACGGCGCTCTCGCCGTCCGGGGGGAGGTACGGGCTGTCGCCCGGGCCTGCCGAGCGGGCCGGGGTGTCGACGGCGACGAGCACCAGTGCTGCCACCACGACGATCGCGACGGTGACGACCACCACGGCCATCGGGGTGCGGCGCGACGACCGCCAGGTCCGGCTCGTACGCGCGTAGGCCTGCCAGTCCTGCACCGGGAAGGGGGCCCACCGCTCGGTGGTCGCGGGCCGGCGGGTCATGGAGGCAATGATGCGGCATCGGCTGGGGCGACGTGGGAGGATGTTCCCTTGATGCCCAGTGTCGCCAAGGCACCAGACACCAGACACCCGGAAAGCTGCGCATGAACTCACCCGTACCCGGCCGTACCGACCCGTCGGTCATCCGCAACTTCTGCATCATCGCCCACATCGACCACGGCAAGTCGACGCTGGCGGACCGGATGCTGCAGTTGACCGGTGTGGTCGACGAGCGTGCCATGCGTGCCCAGTACCTCGACCGGATGGACATCGAGCGCGAACGTGGGATCACCATCAAGTCCCAGGCCGTACGGATGCCGTGGCAGGTCGATGGCACCCTTCCCGGGGCGAGGGGGGCGACCCCCTCGGATCCCCGCACCGGCGCCACGACCTACGTGCTGAACATGATCGACACGCCTGGTCACGTCGACTTCACCTATGAGGTGTCACGCTCGCTGGAGGCGTGTGAGGCGGCCGTGCTGCTGGTCGATGCTGCCCAGGGCATCGAGGCCCAGACCTTGGCGAACCTGTACCTGGCGCTCGAGGCGGACCTGCACATCATCCCGGTGCTGAACAAGATCGATCTGCCCAGTGCCCAACCGGAGAAGTACGCCCTCGAACTCGCCAACATCATCGGCGGCGACCCCGACGACGTGCTCAAGGTCTCGGCCAAGACCGGCGTCGGGGTACGGGAACTGCTCGATGCGATCGTGGCCCAGACCCCGGCGCCGGTGGGGGATCCGAACGCTCCGGCCCGGGCGTTGATCTTCGACTCGGTCTACGACACCTACCGGGGCGTGGTCACCTACGTCCGGGTGATCGACGGTGAGCTGAACCACCGCGAGCGGGTCCTGATGATGTCGACCCGCGCCACCCACGAGACCCTCGAGGTCGGTGTCATCTCCCCGGAGCCGACCAAGGCTGCCGCCCTCGGGGTCGGCGAGGTCGGCTACCTGATCACCGGGGTGAAGGAGGTGCGGCAGTCCCGTGTCGGTGACACGGTCACCACGGCGAACAAGCCGGCCACCGAGATGCTCTCGGGCTACCGACATCCCAACCCGATGGTCTATGCGGGTCTGTACCCGATCGACGGTGCCGACTACCCGGAGCTGCGGGAGGCGCTCGACAAGCTGCAGCTCAACGATGCCGCACTCACCTACGAGCCGGAGACCTCCGGGGCACTCGGGTTCGGCTTCCGGATCGGCTTCCTCGGCCTGCTGCACATGGAGATCGTGCGGGAGCGGTTGGAGCGCGAGTTCAACCTCGACCTGATCTCGACCGCGCCGAACGTGGTGTACCGCGTGGTGATGGAGGACGGCAGCGAGGTCGTCGTCACCAACCCGAGCGAATACCCCAACACCGGCAAGATCGCTCAGGTGTACGAGCCGGTGGTGAAGGCGACCATCCTGTCGCCGGCCGAGTACATCGGCACCATCCTGGAACTCTGCCAGCAGCGACGGGGCGTCCAGCAGGGCATGGACTACCTGTCCGACGATCGGGTCGAGATCCGCTACACCCTGCCGCTGGCCGAGATCGTGTTCGACTTCTTCGACGCGCTGAAGTCGCGCACCAAGGGCTACGCCTCCCTCGACTACGACGAGGCAGGGGAGGAGGCGGCCAAGCTCGTCAAGGTCGACATCCTGCTGCACGGCGAGCCGGTCGACGCCTTCTCGGCGATCGTGCACGCCGACAACGCCTACAGCTACGGGCTGGCGATGGCAGGCAAGCTCAAGGAGCTGATCCCGCGGCAGCAGTTCGAGGTGCCGATCCAGGCGGCCATCGGGTCGCGGGTGATCGCTCGCGAGACCATCCGTGCCATGCGCAAGGACGTGCTCGCCAAGTGCTACGGCGGTGACATCACCCGCAAGCGGAAGCTGCTGGAGAAGCAGAAGGAAGGCAAGAAGCGGATGAAGATGGTCGGCCGGGTCGAGGTGCCGCAGGAGGCCTTCGTCGCCGCGCTGTCGACCGGTGAGGGCAAGTCCGAGAAGAAGGCCTGACGCGCCTCAGGTCGCGTACCGGGCGAGGAAGGTGGCGATCGCCTCGGTCCGGAGGCGATCGAGGCGGAGTCGCGTCCAGCGCCGGCGGCCTCCTGACAGGGTGGCGTCGTTGAGCGGCGGGCCCAGGACGAGCCAGACCAACTGCTCGGCCGCGACACGGGGGTCGTCCAGCCGTAGGTCTCCCCGGTCGGCGATCGTGGCCAGCGCGTCGGCCAGGATCGTCAGGTTCCGCTGCCAGGAGTCGCGGCGGTAGTCGGCCGCGACCGCCGGATGGCTGTTCGCCTGCGCGGTGACGAGAGCGCGCATGCCCAGTACCGGAGGGCTGAGGACCCCGCGTTGGAGTGCCTCGCACAGATGATCGAGACCGGCGCGGATGTCGTCGCTGTCGCGCAGGGCCGCGACCGACGGTGCCAGGGCGTGACGCCCTCGTTCGACCCAGTCGCGAACCACCGCGGCATAGAGGGCGTCCTTGGAGGGATGGATGGCGTACAGCGTCTGCTTGGAGATCCCGGCCGCCGTCGCGATGCCCGCCATGGTGGTCTCGGCCAGTCCCTGACGCAGGAACAGGTCGCGTGCGACGGCGATGAGGTCGTCGCCGGAGAGACCGGGCGGGCGGCCTCTCCGGCCCCGTGACATCGAGGTGTCGGTCATGGGTCGCAGTTTAGTACTTGACGGTACTCAAATGCGAGCCTAGATTCGTACCTGTTGGTACTGAAATCGAGCCGGAGGTGCGGGATGGTCGTCCTGGGAGTGTTGGTGGCGACGGTGGCGGCCTTCGTCGTCAGCTCGCTGTACTACGCCGTCACGATGTCGTGGGAGGCGCGCACGCTCGGTGACCGGGCGATCGATCGGGGTCGTCCGGGGCCGACCAAGGTCGTTGCCGAGCTGGCACGCACAGCGGTGCTCGCGACCGGATTCGCCTGGCTGGCGAGCGTTGCGGGTCTGTTGTCACTCCCGTCGGGCCTCGGTCTGGCTGTCGTGCTGTGGGTGATGTTCCCGGTGGTGCTGCTCCTCGGATCCGTCGCCTGGGACAAGGTCCCCGTCGTCACCGCTGCTCTGCACGCCGGTGACTGGTTGCTCAAACTGTTGCTCATCGCGACCGTCCTGGGCCTGCTGCACTGAACTTCGTCGTGAGAGAAGGAGAACTCGGAGATGTCTGCAACCCATCCCGGCGTCGACGCCTATCTGGCCGGACTGCCCGACTGGCAACGCGAGCTGTGCCAGCAGCTGCGCGAGTTGCTGCACCGTGCGGACCCGGAGATCGAGGAGACGATCAAGCGGACCGTTCGGCCCTACTTCGTGCTGCAGGGCAACGTTGCGGCGTTGCTGGCGGCCAAGGACCACGTCAATCTCTTCCTGTACGACGGGGCGATCGTCCCTGACCCGCACGGCATCATCACCTCGGGTCACGACAACGCGACCGCGAGAATGATCTCCTTCCACCAGGGTGACGAGGTGCCCGACGGTCCGTTGCTGGAGATGCTCCGGCAGATCATTGCGAACAACCGAGCCGGCGGTTGGCGTCGCATCAAGAGGGCCAGACCTGAAGGACCGATCACACGACCTTGACCGGCATGCTCGCCGGCCCGCGCAGCGTGGTGCTCTGGCGCATCCGGACCCGCCCTGTGGAGGCCAGGCGGGGCAGCCGGGTGGCCAGCTCCCGTACGGCGATGGTCGCCTCGAGTCGCGCCAGGGGAGCGCCGATGCAGTAGTGCGCCCCGGCCGAGAAGGCCAGGTGATCACCTTGGTGCGAGCGGGTGAGGTCGTAGACGTCCGGCCGGTCGAACACCTCGGGATCGCGGCCGGTGGCACCGATCAGCGGGATCACCGCGGTGCCGGCCGGGATGAGATGGCCCTCCACCTCGACATCACTGCTGGCATGTCGGCCGGTCAGTTGGACCGGCGGGTCGTGGCGAAGTGTCTCTTCGACGGCAGCGGTGGCAAGGTTCGGATCCTCGACCACCATGGCCCACTGGCCGCTGCGCTGCAGGGCGAGCACGGTGCTGCCGATCAGGTTCACCGTCGTCTCGAACCCGGCGACCAGCAGCAACAGGCACAGCGAGGTCAACTCCTCGGGTGCCGCGGCGTCGCCGGCAGCAACCAGATCGGTCACCAGGTCTTCTCGTGGCTCGTGCCGACGCAACTCGAACAGCCGGGTGAAGATCTCGCCCAGCTCGGTCTCGGCACGCAGCAACCGCCGGGCGTGACTGATCGACCGGACGCCGTCGAGGGCGCCGGCGATGGCGCCCCCGTGCTCGAGGAACCGGGTGTGGTCGTCGGCGGGGATGCCGAGCAGTTCGGTGATCACCGTGACCGGCAGCGGCTCGGCGAGTGCGGCGACCAGGTCGAAGGAGCCGGCCCGTTCGGCGTCGTCGAGGAGGCGGTGCACCGTGGTGGTGATCATGGACTCCAGTCCGGCAATCCGTTTCGGACTGAAGGCCGGCATCACCAGGCGGCGGAGCCGGGTGTGGTCGGGCGGGTTGAGCTCCAGCAGCGACAGGTGGATCCCGAAGTCCGGGCTGCTGTCGGGGCCGACCACGAAGGCACGGTTGCGCAGCACCGCCCCAGCAATGGCATGGCTGGTGGTGACGGTCATCGCCATCGGCCCGAAGTTCGCCTGCACCAGCGGCCCCTGGCGGCGGAACTCCTCGTACAACGGGTACGGGTTCCGCTGCGTCGGCGGCAGGAACAACCTCGCCACCCGATTGCCGCCCACTGTGCCGGCGCCCCACAGATAGGCACGTTCACCCCACAGTCGGGCTGCCTGGCGGACGACCTGGCCGGGTGGGCCGAGCGTCGGGGCGGACGGGACCGAAGTGGTGCTGGCCATGGCACGAGTCTGACACCTTCGGCCAACACCGATGACAGGCGGTGCGGCAGGATGGGTGGCGACAAGGCTCAACCAGCGGAGGTCGTCATGGTCCAGGTCCACGACACGGCGGTACGGGATGCCCGTTCCGGTGCACCGGTGGTCGCCGGCAGCGAACCGTCTCCGGCGCAGATCGCCGCCACGATCGCCGACGCTCGCGAGGCAGCCACCTGGTGGGGTGCAATCTCCTTCCAGGACAGGAAAGCGCGACTCCTGGCGTACAAGCACGAACTCGTGCGTCGCCAGGACGAGCTGGCGGAGCTGATCTCGGTGGAGGCCGGCAAACCGGCCGCCGACGCCCGGGTCGAGGTGATGATCAGCATCACCCACCTGGACTGGGCCGCCGCGCACGCCCACCGGGTGCTGCGGCGACGCACGGTCGGCGCCGGCCTGCTCGGGGCCAACCAGCACGCGACGGTCGGTTACGAGCCGTACGGGGTGGTGGGGGTCATCGGACCGTGGAACTATCCGCTGTTCACCCCCGGGGGTTCGCTGTGGTATGCCCTGGCGGCCGGCAACACGGTGATCTTCAAACCGAGCGAGTACACCCCCGGCGTGGGACGCCTGCTGGCACAGGCATGGGCCGAGGTGGATCCTGATGCGCGGGTGTTCCAGACCCTCACCGGCACCGGCAGGGTCGGCTCCGCACTCATCGACGCCGGTGTGGACAAGGTCGCCTTCACCGGGTCCACGGCGACCGCGAAGAAGGTGATGGCGCAGGCCGCGGAGCGGTTGACCCCGATCGTCGTGGAGTGCGGCGGCAAGGACGCGATGATCGTGGCCGCCGACGCCGACCTTGCGGCAGCCGCGAAGGCGGCCGCCTTCGGCTCCTTCGGCAACAGCGGTCAGACCTGTATCGGGGTGAAGCGGGTGTACGTGGTGGACACGGTGGCCGACGAGTTCCTCGCCCTGCTCGACGACGAACTCGCCGGAGTGCGGGCCGGTGGCGCGTCGGACGCCAACTACGGACCGATGGTGATGCCACAGGCGCCTGCCGGGATCGCCGATCAACTGGCTGATGCGGTGGCGCACGGGGCGACCGTCCGTCATGGTGGCGCGGAGGCGTTCCGCGAGCCGTACGTCGATCCGATCGTCCTCGTCGACGTTCCGGAGGACTCCACCGCGGTCACCGAGGAGAGCTTCGGCCCGTTGCTGGTGGTGAACCGGATCCCGGACGTGACCGAGGCGGTACGGCGGGCCAACGCCGTACGGCTGGGGCTCGGGGCGAGCGTGTTCACTGCCAGTCGTGCCGTGGCGCGCCAGGTCGCCGCCGAACTGCGGGTGGGCACCGTGATGGTCAATGCCGCCCTCGCCTTCATGGCCGTCCCGGCGCTGCCCTTCGGGGGACGGGGGGACTCCGGGTTCGGCCGGATCCACGGCGCTGACGGGCTCCGCGAATTCAGCGTGGTCAAGTCAGTCAGTCGGCAGCTGTTCCCGCTGCCGTTCGACGTGATGACGCTGCACCACGACGCGGGCAACGTGGGTCTGCTGCGGACCCTGCTCAAGCTTCGTCACGGGAAGTGGTGAACCGGGCTGAAATGCAGCTTCCCCGGCGTTGTTCCTGTTCCCCAGCGATGTAGCACCGGGGAAGAGGAACAACGCCGGGGAAGTGAGCCCGCGGCGAGTGCCGGATCAGCTCACAGCTGGGTGATGATCGCCTCGAGCAACTGGATCGGGCGGAGCAGGTTCTCGTTGGAGACCGGAGCCTTGCCCGACTTCAGCATCTCGACGAAGAGATCGAGCATCGGGGCGTTGTAGTTGGAGCTCAGGGTCAGCGGGGTCTGGGTGATGCCGCGACGTCCGGCGACCGTGGCGAAGAACTTGATCTGGCCCTGGTCGTCCTTGGTGATGAAGGTGATCGTGACGTTGATGCCGTTGATCTGGGTGGTGGCCACGATGCAGCCGTCGGCCCGCTGGACCTTGACCTCACCGAACTCACCGTTGCCACAGATCTCCAGGGCGGCCTCGACCTCGTGGATGCCGTAGAACGCCAGCCCGGAGTACTCCGAGTCCGGGTCGGCCGGGCCGACGACGTTCACGAAGGCGGTGGCGCCGCGATCCTCGGAGGCTCCGCGCAGGTCGGCCATCTCCGGTACGGCACGCAGCGCGGAGGACGACAGCAGCAAGGCGTTGTTGGCGTCGGCGGCCTCGATCATGGCGGTGGCGTCGGCGACGGATGCGGCGAGCGGCTTGTCGGCCAGCACCGGCATGCCGGCCTTCAGCAGCGGCAGCGCCTGTTCGGCGTGCTTGCCGCCGTCGCGGGTGCAGATGATGGCGGCGTCGACCTTGCCGATGAGATCGGCCGGGTTGTCGACGATGTCGGTGATCAGCCCGTTGCCGGCGGCCTGGAGGACCTCGCGACGCTCCGGCTCACCGCCAACCAGGGTGGTCACCGTGAAGCCGGGATGACGGTCCTCGACGTTCAGGTGGCGGACAAAGTGGTCGACATGGCTGTTCTCGATGCCGATGACGCCGATGGTGGTCACGATGAGTTCCTCACGATGAGACTGATGACGTGGTCGCCTGCCCAGACGACCAGAGTGACGCTAGCAGGCCTGCAAGCGATTGCGCCATGGGTGTTCCAGAATGTCGCTAGAGTCACTTTGGTGTGTCCGATAGGGGCGGTCGCACCGAGCCGAGGAGAAATCGATGTCCGAAACCAGCCGTGACACCCGAGTGACCCGGGTCCCGCCGCGGCAGCTCTACCGCTGGGTGGCGACGGCCGAAATGATCACCTGGACGCTGCTGCTCATCGGCATGGTGCTGAAGTACACCGGCGTCACCGAATGGGGTGTGCGGATCGCCGGATCCGTCCACGGGTTCGTGTTCCTCTGCTACGTCGCCAGTACGGTCTTCGTCGCGGCCAATCAGCGCTGGCGCCCGGCGATCACGCTGTTCGGTCTGGGCAGTGCGATCGTGCCCTGGCTGACCTGGCCCTTCGATCGCTGGGTGGATCGCCGCGGCCTGCTCGACGGGGACTGGCACGCCGAAGGTGCGGGACTGCGAGGATGGATGCTGCGCAACCCGCTGGCAGCGATCGGTCTGGCGCTCGTGGTGGTGGTGGCGGTGATGTCGGCGCTGCTGTGGCTCGGACCGCCGACGGGTTGGGCCACGCGGTTCGCGTAGGCGTGACCCAACCGTCGTACGCCGATCAGCCCGCCATCGCCTTGTTGGCGGCCTCCTGGGCCTCCTTGAGGGCCTCGGCGACGGGCTTGCGGCCGAGGAACATCTCGTCGAAGATCGGCTTGAACGCGGTGACCGCCGCACCGTAGTTCGATCCTGCGGGTGCCGCGATCGACTTCTCCTGGCCCTGCTGGGCGAAGACCGACGGGTCGACGTCCTTGGCCGACCAGAAGTCGGCGAAGGACTGCTGCGCCCCGCTCACTGCCGGCAGGGCGGCGCCCGACTTGCCGACGTAGCCGGCGCCCTCGGGCGAGCCGAGCCAGCGCAGCACCGCGGTGGTGCCGGCAGCGTTCTTGGACGCGGCGTTGCCGCACACGACGGTGTTGTTCACCACCGAGACCCGCCCCTGCGTCCCGGCCGGGATCATCGTGATGCCCCACTCGAACTTCGCGCCGTCGGAGACGTTCTTCAGGTTGTAGGTGCCGGACTGGAACATCGCGATCTTGCCCTGCAGGAACTGGTCCCGGGTGAAGTCGCCGTTGGCGTTGGTGTTGGACGCGGCGGGCGCCACCTTGTACTTGTTGATCAGGTCGACCAGGTAGCTGAAGGCCGTCTCACCCTCGGGGGAGGCGAAGACGAACTTCGCGTCGGCGTCCTGGAACTGCCCGCCGGCCGAGCCGAGGAAGTTGTAGTAGATGCCCTGCAGGTCCTGGGCTGCCGAGGAGCCCCACTGCGCCGGCTTGGTGCCGTCGAAGCCCGCCTCGTCGCCGCGCTTGCCGGCGGTGTCCTTGGTCAGTTTCTGCGCCATGGCGATGTAGGTGTCCGAACTGCCACCCCAGTTGAGGGTGCTGATGTCGTCCGGGGTGACCCCGGCCTCGTCGAGCAGCGCCTTGTTGTAGTAGACCCCGATGCCACCGTCGGTGAGCTGCGGAACGCCCCACAGCCGGTTGTCCTTGGTGTACTGCTCGATCGCCGGCTGGATCCAGCCCTGCTTGAGGTCGTCGAAGTCGGCGCCGATCTCCAGGATGTTGTTGCTGGTGATGTAGGGCTCGATGTACGAGCCGTTCATCAGGAAGATGTCGTCGGCGTTGCCGCCGGCGACGTCGGTGCGCAACTTGGTGAAGTAGTCGGCCCAGGGCACCAGCACCGTCTTGACCGTCAGCCCAGGGTTCTTCGCCATCAGTGCGGCGAATCCTTCGTCATAGGCCTTCTGCACCTGCTCGTCCCACAGCCGTACCGTGACCGTGCCGGTGGCGCCACCGGCTGCTGAGCCGCTGCCACCCGTACCGCCGGTGCCCGGCTGGTCGTTGCCACCTTGCTGGGCCGGCGAACAGGCAGCGAGTCCGGCGATGCCGAGCCCGCCGGCGGCCAGCCCGGCCAGCAGACCGCGACGAGTGAGGTTGTTGGTCATGTTTCCTCCTGGTGTTGCGAACACGGGCTCACTTGAAGCCGGTGAGGGAGATCGAGTTGACGATGGTGCGCTGGAAGATGGTGAACAGCACCAGCAGTGGTGCCATCGCGATCGTGGTGGCCGCCATCACCAGCGTCCAGTTGCCGTTGTACTGCCCCTGCAGGGCGGCGGTGGCCACGGTGATCACCTGCCAGTCCTTGCCCGTGGTGATGATCAGCGGCCACATGAAGTTGTTCCAGTGGGTGACCACGGTGATCACCGCGAGGGTGGCGATGATGGGCCGGGAGAGCGGTACGACGATCAACCACAGGATGCGCCAGGACCCGGCACCGTCGATCTTGGCCGCCGAGATGATGTCCTCGGGGATGCCCCGGAAGTACTCCCGCAACAGGAACACCGCGTACGGCGAACCGAAGACGAAGGGCAGCACCAGAGACCAGAACGTGTTGCGCAGGCCCACCTGGGTGAACATCACGTAGAGCGGGATGACGGTGACCACCTGCGGGACCATCATGGTCGCCAGGTAGACCCAGAACAGCACGTCCCGCCCGCGGAAGTTCAAGCGGGCAAAGGCGAAGGCCGCCATGATCGAGAACAGCAACTGGCCGATCACCACGACCACGACGACCTGCGCGGTGACCGCGATGGGGGAGACGAACCCGCTCTCGGTGAACAGGGTGGCGAAGTTCTCGTCGGTGAACGGCGATGGCCACGACAACGGCGAGGTGCTGGCGAACTGGGACGGCGACTTGAAGGCCGTCAAGAAGCTCATCAGGAACGGTGCGAGCGTGAGCACCGCTCCGGCAGCCAACACGACGTAGGTGATCGCCGCGGTGGGAACCGACCGCCGCCGTCCGGCGAATCGGATCGGGGCGGCCATGGATGCGTCAGCCGAGCGGACCTCGGGCTCACGAGAGGTCATAGGTCACCCGCTTGGCGAAGAAGCGTTGCTGGGCCAGGGTCACGATGATCAGCACCACGAAGAGCACCAGCGCCATCGCCGACGCCCGGCCGAGGTCGAAGGAGCCACCGAAGGCCTGCAGGTAGATCCGGGTCGCGATCACGTCCGTGGCACCCTGGGGCCCGCCGTTCGGGGTGAGTGCGTAGATCTGGTCGAAGGCCTGGAAGCTGGAGATCACCCCGGTCACCAGGACGAAGAACAGGGTCGGACCGAGCAGGGGCAGCTTGACCCGCCACAAGGTCTGCCAGGCATTCGCGCCGTCGAGGGCGGCCGCCTCCAGGATGGTGGGCGGGATCCCGGCCAGGCCAGCCATGAAGAACAGGGTGACGTAGCCGACCTGGGACCAGATGCTCACCGCGGCCACCACGGGCAGCGCCAGGTTGGGATCGGTCAACCACTCGATGTTCCTGCCCAGCAGGGCATTCAGGGCTCCGCCGTACGGGGCGAAGATCCACTTCCACACCACACCGAGAGCCAGTGGAGCGCAGATCCACGGGATGACGTAGATCACGCGGAACACGGCCGATCCGGGCAGGCCCCGGGACAGCAGCAGGGCGGTGCCGAGTCCGAGAGCGGTCTGCAACGGGATCACCATCAGCACGAAGGCGATCGTCACCAGCATCGAGTGCCCGAAGGTGGGCTCGGTGACGATGTCGCCCCAGTTCGCCAGCCCGACGAACCGCATGGGGGAGAGCAGGTCCCAGCGGTTCAGGCTCAGCCAGATCACCACCAGGATCGGCAGCACGAGGAAGACGGCGATGCCGGCCAGACTCGGGGCAAGGAACAGCCAGGCCACGGGCGTCTCGCGACGGGCGAGCGGCGACCGGCTGTTCACCCCGGCGACTCTAGTTGAAACTTCTATGGTTCGGGGCGAGACGCCATAGGCTGGCGCGGTGACGACCTTCGAACCCGAACGCCGGTCGAGTGGTGAGCGAAGCGAACGTGTCGAGACCGCCGAGATCGGCATCATCGGCGGTTCCGGCCTCTACCGCTTCCTGACCGATGCCGAGGAACACCCGGTCGACACCCCGTACGGACCCCCGAGCGCCCCCCTCACGGTCGGCACGGTCGCGGGTCGCCGGGTGGCCTTCCTGCCGCGCCACGGCGTCGACCACAGTCTCCCGCCCCACCGGGTGAACTACCGGGCCAACCTCTGGGCACTGCGCCACGTCGGCGTACGACAGGTCCTTGCACCCTGCGCGGTGGGATCTCTGCGGCCCGAGCTCGGGCCGGGGACTCTGGTGGTGCCCGACCAGGTGGTCGACCGGACCTGGGGCCGCGAGCACACCTTTGTCGACGTCGGGTCGGTGGCCCACGTCGGCTTCGCCGATCCGTACTGCCCCCGCGGCCGGGCGGCGGTCCTCGACGCGGCACGCCGGTCGGAACCTTCACGGCGGTCGAGCGGAGTCGAGACCGTTGCGGATGGCGGCACCATGGTCGTGATCAACGGCCCCAGGTTCTCCAGTCGCGCTGAATCCGCCTGGCACGCAGCCCAGGGATGGTCGGTCGTCGGGATGACCGGTGTCCCGGAGGCATCGCTGGCTCGCGAACTGGCGCTCTGCTACACCTCGCTCGCCATGGTCACCGACCATGATGCCGGCATCGAGGGGGAGGCCGGTGTGGCTGCGGTGTCGCACGCCGACGTGCTGCAGGTCTTCGCCGCCAACATCGAACGCCTCCGTACCGTGCTGGTTGATGCCGTGGCCGCGCTGCCGGTCGATGCCGGGGACGTCGCCGAGACCTGTCCGTGTCGACGGGCGATGGATGACTTCACCTCGATCGCGGGTTGGCTGTGAGCCCTTCGTCGCTGCCTGCGGGAGACGCTGCGCCACCGGACGGAGCGCTGCCGGCGGACAGCTTGGCTGAGTTCGAGCAGGCAGACGGCACGGAGGGTCACACGTTCTCGGTGTACGTGCACGTCCCGTTCTGCCGGACCCGCTGCGGCTACTGCGACTTCAACACCTACACCGCCTCCGAACTCGGCACCGAGCCGGGCGCCTCCCGCGACAGTTACGCCGATGCGGTCCTCGCCGAACTCGACCTGGCGAGCCGGGTGCTCGACGACGATCGTCCAACGGGGTCGAGACGCCGAACCGTGGACACGGTGTTCTTCGGCGGCGGGACTCCGACCCTGTTGCCGGCCGACGACCTGGCCCGCATCCTCACCGGGATCGACGAGCGCTTCGGGCTGGCTCCCGGAGCCGAGGTCACCACCGAGTCGAACCCGGAATCGATCGACCGGGCCGGGCTCGACACGCTGGCCGCCGCCGGGTTCAACCGGATCTCGTTCGGCATGCAGTCCTCGGTCGGGCACGTGCTGCAGGTGCTGGATCGCCAGCACACTCCGGGCCGGGTGCCGCAGGTCGTCGCCGATGCTCGCGCCGCCGGGTTCGCCTCGGTCAGCCTGGACCTGATCTACGGCACGCCGGGGGAGTCCGCCCAGGACTGGCAGCGGTCCCTCGACAGCGCACTGGCCTGCGAGCCCGACCATGTCAGCGCCTACTCGTTGATCATCGAGGAGGGGACCCGGCTGGCCGCCAGGATCCGGCGCGGCGAACTCCCCGACATCGATGACGACGTCCACGCCGAGCGCTACCTGCAGGCCGAGGAATCCCTGGCGGTGCAGGGATTCGCTGCGTACGAGGTGAGCAACTGGGCACGCCGGTCCCCGGGCGCCGATCATCGTTGCCGGCACAACCTGGCCTACTGGCGCGGCGGACACTGGTGGGGCATCGGGCCCGGCGCCCACAGCCACGTCGGCGGGGTCCGATGGTGGAACCGCAAGCACCCGGCGGCCTGGGCGGCACCACTGGCGAGGGGTGAATCCCCTGCCCAGGCACGAGAAACGCTCGATGCCGACACCAGGCGGGTCGAGCGGATCATGTTGGAACTGCGTCTCTCCGAAGGTCTGGACCTTGCCGTGCTCACCGGGAGCGAGCGAGCCCGACTGCCGCAGCACGTGGCGGCCGGCCGGGCCGAGATCAGCGACAACCGGGTACGGCTCACCCTCCCCGGACGCCTGCTCGCGGACGGGATCGTCCGCGACCTGCTCGACTGACGCCGCGACCTCAGAGCTTGGTCCAGGCCAGCAGCACGTCCTCGGCCGCCGCCCAGATCGGGGCCTGCTCCTGGTGTTCGGTGATCAGGTCGAGGACCCGGGTGGCGAGTTCGACACCGCGTTGCTGCTCCGGGGTGTCGGCGGTCAGCTGCACCAGGGTGCAGATCCAGGTGGCCTCAGCCAGGTCCGGCACCCCGGTGATCATCTCGATCTCCTCGTCGGACAGCCCGGTGTCGTCGGCGAGTGCGTGGGCCACCTCGACCGGCAGGGCCTCGAACACATCCAGGGTGAGACCCGTCAACACCGACCACATCACCTCCACCCGGGCGGCCGCGGAGGCGGACAGCACCTCCTGCTCGGCCCACCAGGCACCGAACACGGCCGTCCGGGTCATCCATGCGAGCGCGTGGAACGGGCCGGCTGCGTCCGCCGCCTCGAGGAACGGCACCAACCAGCTCAGCGTGCGGCCGGCGAAGGAGCCCGTGGGCGGGTGGTCGTCGCGTGCGTCCCACACCGCGCCCGCCGCAGCGGCCGACAGCTGGTCGTAACCGGCAGGGGCGTCGAGCAGGTCGTGCTGGTCGATCTGCATCGCGCTCAGTCCGTGTCGAGGTGGTCCTGGGTGACGAAGTCGATCAGCCGCTCCACCTCCGTGAGCAGCGGTCGTTCCAGGTCGCTCCAGGAGTGCACCTTGGCCAGAATCGCCTGCCACACCCCGGCAATCGCGGTCTGGTTCCCGTACGGCCAGCCGAGGCGCCGGCAGGTACCGGTCTTCCAGTCCTCCCGGTGCGGGACATCCGGCCAGGCCGGGATCCCAACGCTGGAAGGCTTCACGGCCTGCCAGATGTCGATGAACGGGTGACCGGTGATCAGCACGAACTCGCCGTGCTCACCTCCAGTGACCTGGTCGGCGATCCGGGACTCCTTGCTCCCCGGCACGAGATGGTCGACCAGGACACCGAGGCGTCGACCCTGCTCAGGGGCGAACTCGGCGACGATGCCCGGCAGGTCGTCGATGCCGCCCAGGTACTCGACCACGACACCGACGTGGCGAAGGTCGTCGCCCCACACCTTCTCGACGAGCTCGGCGTCGTGGCGGCCCTCGACGTAGATGCGGGAGGGGAGGGCGACCTTGGCCGGGGCCGGGTCGGTGCGACGCGAGCCGGAGGCCGTGCGCGTGGCATCGGCGGTTGCCTCGCTCCGGGTCGTCATGGCGTCGGCACCGGTCCGGCGACGCACCGGCGCGACCAGGGAGACCGGCTGGCCCTCCACCCAGAATCCCGGCCCCAGCGGGAAGCTGCGCACCTTGCCGCGGCGGTCCTCCAGCAGCACCAGTCCGTTCTCGCAACGCACCACCGCACCGACGTAGCCGGTGGACGGCTCCTCGACCACCAGCCCAGGTTCGGCCAGCGTCTCGACGCTCTTCTTCTTGTGGGCCTGCTGCCAGCCGGCGGCGAGCACATCGCCCTGGTAGCGGTTCACCGCTCGGCCCTGCCTGTCCGTGGGGAAGTCACGCAGCACAGGGTACGGAGGCGTCGCCGGTCCGTGCCGGTGACACGCTCGCCGAGGCGAACCCTGTGGTGCAGCCGCCGTCAGGCCATCGGCAGCGTCGGGCGCCCACCTCGGGGGGAACGGGCGCTGGCCCGGTCCCATTCAGCGGCGACTCCCCGGGCCAGGTACGGGTACGGGTGTGCCCAGTTGCCCTGTTCCTCGGCCTGGTCCAGCGGGACGCCCTTCTCCACCAACAGTTCGATCTCGTAGGCGACGGCAGCCGCGGCGGCCCGGGCGCCGATCACGTACTCCCGGTCGACGATGTTGCCGTGACCGACGATGACCGGGGAGGTCTCGCCGATGAGGCCGATCACCGTGTCGAGGGTGCCCGCCCACTCGCCGGCCCACGAGTCCGGACCGTACGACGGGGGTGCGGACTGCTCAACGAGGTCGCCGACAACCACCACCTCGGCGTCGGGCACCATGACCACCAGGTCGCCGCCGGTGTGGGCGCGCCCGGGGTGGAGCACCTCGACCCGGCGGCCGCCGACATCGAGGGCGCCGACGACGGCGATGGAACGCGTCGGCACAGCGATCTCGCTGCGGTCGAAGCCCATCTCGGCGCAGGTCTCGACGAGTTCGGCCTCCTGCTCGGCGTCCGGCTGTTGCAGCTCCTCGATGACCGACTCGTGGGCGAGGGACTCGACGGCCCCGAAACCGGCCAGGCCGAAGAGGTGGTCGTAGTGGTTGTGGGTGATCACCACATGGCTCACCGGGATGCCGGCCACTTCTTCGGCAGCGGCCCGGATCGCCGCACCCTGCGTCGGGGAGGAACCGGTGTCGACCACCAGCGCGCTGGAATCACCTGCCACCACGGTGATGGTGACAGCGGCCGGTTGGGCCACGGCCCGCCAGATCCGCAGATCACGGCCATCGGCACCGGTCACAGGGGTGAAGGTGGACAGCGAGAACTCGACGTCAGTCACGAGGACCTACTCTGCGCGTCGATCGGGCAGGGGTCAAAGCCGGGGCCGGTCGCAGGCTCACGGCTCGATCGTGATCTCTCGTTTCAGGATCTTTCCGGTGGGACCCTTCGGGATGACACCGAAGGTGATACGGCGGGGGTACTTGTAGGCCGCGATGCGGTCCTTCACGTAGGTGATCAACTCTTCCTCGCTCGCCTGCTGGTCGGGCTTGAGCGTGACCAGCGCGGCAACTTCCTCACCGTACTGAGGATGTGGGGTGCCGATGACAGCCGCCTCCTGCACCGCGGGATGGGTGTAGAGGACTTCTTCGACCTCGCGGGGATAGACGTTGAAGCCGTTGCGGATGATCATGTCCTTCACCCGGTCGACGATGTGGTAGTACCCATCAGCATCTCGCCGTCCCAGGTCGCCGGTGTGGAACCAGCCGCCGCGCATCGCGGTCGCGGTGTCCTCGGGCTTGTTGAGATAGCCCTTCATGACGTTCTCGCCGCGGACACAGATCTCCCCGGCAGCGTCGACCTCGGTGACCTCGTTGTCGTCAACGTCGACCAGGCGGAACTCGCATCCGCGGATCGGGGTGCCGATCGAGCCGGGACGGATCGGACGATCGGGATGGTTGAACGAGGCGACCGGAGAGGTCTCGCTGAGACCGTATCCCTCCTGGACAGTGCACCCGAAACGCTCCTCGAAGCCGTGCAACACCTCCACCGGCAGCGATGACCCGCCCGAGGCACAGGTGCGCAGCCGGCTCGTGTCGACCTCGCGGCCCTCGTACGGACTGGGGGTGTTGAGCAGGGCGACGTACATCGACGGAACACCCATGAAGATGGTGACCTTGTCCTCCTCGAGCATCCGCAGCGCGGCGACCGGATCGAACCGGGGAAGCAGCGTCAGGCAGGCCCCGCCGGCGATGGCAGTGTTCATCGCCACGGTCTGCCCGAAGCTGTGGAAGAGGGGCAGGCCGCCGAAGACGACATCGCCCGGCGCCATGGGAAACAAGGTGTCCAGCACGGTCCGGACATTGGTCCCGATGTTGGCGTGGCTCAGCTCGGCGCCCTTCGGCTGCCCGGTGGTGCCGGAGGTGTAGAGGACCACCGCGGTGTCCTCGGCCGCCCGTTCGACCACCTCGGCGATCGGATCCAATCCGCGCAGGCGCTCGTCGATCTCGCCCGGCGTCACCACGACCAGGGCGGGCGCCTCAGGACCCAGCTCGGTGGCCGCCTTCGTCGCCTCCTCGACGAACAGGGTGAACACCACAGCCGCCCGGATCTCGGCATCGCGCCAGACGTATCCGATCTCACCGGAACGGAGCAGCGGATTCATCGGCACCACCACAGCACCGAGGCGCAGAATCGCGTGGTAGAAGACCGGGAACCACGGCACGTTCGGCATGATCATCGCCACCCGGTCCCCGGCGACCACTCCGGCGTCGGCGAGCAGGCGGGCGGCTCGCTGGGAGGCGGCCTCCAGGGCGGCAAAGCTCAGTACCACCTGGTCGAGCTTGACCGCCGGGGCCTCCGGCTGTTCACGGGCGCGGTCGACCAGCCAGGTCGCAATGTTCGACGTCGTCGTCATGACCGGATTCTAGTCGTCATCGTCGCGGCGCACCGGCGATACGACGACTGACGTAGGCGAGATTCGGTCACGGGGCGGATGCCGTGGATCGACAGTCCGTGACACGTTGGTCGAGCAGCGAGCGGAGCGAGCGTGTCGAGACCGCGTTGGTCGAGTAGCGAGCGGAGCGAGCGTGTCGAGACCGCGTTGGTCGAGTAGCGAGCGGAGCGAGCGTGTCGAGACCGCGTTGGTCGAGTAGCGAGCGGAGCGAGCGTGTCGAGACCATCCGGGTCCCGACCCGGGAGAGGAACGGATCCATGGACATCCAGCCAGCAGGAACGGCCACCTTCGACTTCACGGGTCGGGTCGGGCTCGTCGCCGGCGGCAGTCGGGGGATTGGCGCCGACACGGCACGAGCCCTGGCGCAGGCCGGGGCGAGCGTGGTGGTGGGAGCGCGTTCCTACGACGTACTGCAGGCACTGGCCACCAGGATCAACGACGAGATCGGTGCCGAGCGCGTCGTCGCCGTACGGGCCGACGTCACCGATCCGGACTCCGGTGAGGAACTGGTGGCGACTGCTCTCGAACGGTTCGGTCGGCTCGACATCGCCTTCAACAATGCCACCGACGGGCCGATGCCGGGACCGTTGGCCGACATCGACGTGGCCGAGTTCGACCGCGGCATCGCCGCCAACGTGCGCGGTACCTTTCTGGGACTGCGCGCCCAGGTGCCGGCGATGGTCGCCGGTGGAGGAGGTTCGATCGTCAACATGGCTTCGGTGGCAGGGATCACCGCCGTTGGCGGTCTCGGTGCCTACGTGGCCGGCAAGGCCGGGATCGTCGCCCTGACCAAGGTTGCCGCACTGGACTACGCCGCCCAAGGGGTCCGGATCAACGTGGTGGCACCGGGGCCGATCCGCACCGAACACATCATCGCGGCAGGGGAGCAGGCGCAGGCCCACGCGGCGGCATCGGTGCCGATGCAACGGATGGGGGAGCCGGGCGATGTCAGCGATGTCGTGTTGTGGCTGGCCTCCGACCGCGCCTGTTTCGTCACCGGAGCAGTGATCCCGATCGACGGTGGTCAGTCCGCTGGCACCGCTCCGCGGCGGATGTACCGGCAGGGGGAACCGATGGACTGAGGTCTCCCACGTTGGTCGAGTAGCGAGCGAAGCGAGCGTGTCGAGACCGGAGGGTATTCCTGGGCACACGATCACTGTCGACATTTTCCTTGCGAGCAAGGGCATACGGCGGAAAACTGTCAGTGGTCCCCTCTAGGCTCTCTGACATGTCGACCGCCGCAGCTGTCCCACTCACGGCCGGTGAGTTGTCGGCGGCCGAGCTGCTGTCGGCGGCAGGCCGAGCGGATCTGCGGATCCGGCTGGCCGAGGCAGAGCGGCTGCTCCTGGCCGTGTTGTGGGCCGATGCGAACCCTGTCACGGAAGCCAATCCGCTCCCGGCCCGGCTCCAGACCCGGGGTGAGGACCTTCCTGCCCACCCCGGACTGGCCGGGGTGACCGCGTCCGCCGTGGCGGAACTCGCGGCAGAGTTCGCAATGACCACGCATTCGGGAACGGCCCTGATCGCCGACGGGCTCGAGTTGCGGCACCGTCTGCCACGGGTCTGGGACCTGCTACTGGTGGGCGGGTTCCAGGTGTGGCGGGCTCGTCAGCTCGCGCAGGCCACCGTCAAGTTGAACGACGAGGCTGTGGCGTGGATCGACATCCAGGCGGCGATCGCGGGACTCGGCCTCGGCCCGAAGCAGCTGGAACGCCTTGTCCTGCAGGCGATGCACCAGCACGACCCGGACCAGTTGCCCGCCGCCGAAGACACGCCGTGGGTGCGGATCGGGCACGACCAGCAGGCGACCTCGGGGATGGCCAACCTCGACGGCCGGCTGTCGAGCCTGGATGCGGCTGATCTGGACGAAGCACTCGCCCTGGAGGCTGCGGCGATCGCTGCCGACGGCGATACCAGTCCGCTTCCGGTACGCCGCGCCACCGCGCTGGGCAACCTGGCCAGGAACGCGCTCGCACAGCCTGTGCTGCCGGACGACGACGAGGCTGAGAGCCAGGCCGCTGCTCCGGTCGGCAGCCGAGTTGCGCGCCCGGTGCGGCAGTTCCGGTTCTACGCGCATCTGGCCGCGGCGACCCTGGGGATTGGTGCGGGTTGCCAGCACTGCGCCACGACCCAGCTGGTCGAGGTACCGGACTGGGGGACTCTGGTGGATCCCGAGGTCATCCGGGCTTGGTGCGGCAGCGCCGATGTTCGGGTGACGGTGACGCCAGTCATTGACACGGCGACGATCCACCACGTGAACGGGGACCACCCGGCATCGCAGCAACGCGCCCACACGGCGGTGAGGGACGGGACATGTGTGTTCCCGTTCTGCCGAAGGCCTGCCCATCCGATCCCACGGCGGGCAGTCGATGTGGATCGGTCGGACCTGGACCACATCCAGCCGCGCAGCCAGGACGGGGCGACCTCGACCGACAATCTGGGGTCTCTGTGCCGTCGGCACCATCGTTTGAAGACGTTCACGGCCTGGCGGTACCAGATGCTCAGTCTGGACGGGGTCTACCTGTGGACCAGCCCGGTCGGCGTCCGGTACCTGCGGACCCGGACCACAACGATCAACCTGGATGACGTCAGTCCGCCACCGGTCGGTCCGGATTCCAAGCCGGACGAGGAATTCGACACACAGGTCGGCAGCACCGGACAGTCGGCGGCGTACCTGTCGGCGGTCGAGCATGCCCGAACGCGGATCTCGGCTCATCAGTACCACCGAACTGCATCGAACAGTGGTCCACCCGATGAACCGCCGGACGATCCACCGCCCTTCTGATCCACGACTGGCGGGGGCGGCCTCGAAAGGCGATTGACCGGACCACCCGGTTCGGTTCCGCACGCTCCGTTGCCGCCTGTGGGTGTGCCGGGAGTGACGGCGTGCGGCGGTCTCGTCCGGCCGACGTCGGGTGAGCTGACGGCGCTCGGGGAACGGGCGGCACGGCCGGTTCTCCTTCCTGCAACAGATCTCGGTCATCTTCGGCCAGAAGTCGATGTTGTGGTGGGATCTTCCGGCGTATGACTCCTTGGTCCTGCACCAGCGCATCTACGATCTCGACACGGTCGACTTCCGACAATCGGTGGGGCACGACGCCAGCGACATCGTCTCGCTGTGCGCCGCTATCTGAGCTGCTGCAGTGTCGGCGCCGAACGGGCCTCATCGCCCATCTGGGGATGAGCCCGCTCCGACGCCGACAACTCGAGCAGGGCGACTACCTCTTGATGTTCTTGGTGACCTCGTCGACGAAGGCGGTCGCTGCGTCGGCGGGGGACTTGCGGCCGAAGGCGACATCGGCGCTGTGGCGCTGCAGGATCGCGGGCAGGTCGCTGGCCCCGGCGATCGGGATGATCGGCGGGGTCCCCAGTTCGGGCTCGATCTCGGTCAGGAACGTTGCTGCCTTCTGGTCGGCAGGGGACAGCTTCGACTTGATCGCTTCGCGGACCTTCGTGTTCGCCGGCAGGCCGCGCTCGGCCAGCAGGATCTCGCCACCCTCGACACTGTTCACCAGGAAGTTCACCAGCTTCCCGGCGAGCTCAGGGTTCTTCGACCGTGCGCTGATCGACCACAGCATCGAGGCGTTGAACCAGGCCTGCCGTTCGGCTGCCTTGCCGGTCACACTGGGCGGCCGGAGCAGTGCCATGTCATGGCCCGAGGCCTGGTCGATGGCGGCGATGATGTTGGAGTAGGACAACGACATGGCCGAGCGGTCGGTGGCGACCATCTGCTGGGCGAGCGGCTTGGCATCGTCCTCGGCGGTCTCGGCGGCGGTGGGGATCGCCTTCGCGTCCAGGAAGGTCTGCATCAGTTCCAGCCATCCCTGGGCGTCGGCGACGTCGAAACCAAGACTGGTCTCGGTGTAGAGCGCCTTGCCGTGTTGGCGGAGCCACGCGTTGAACATCGTGTCCGAGCCGCCCCAGAACGAGGTCGATCCGTACGTCCCCTTCGGCAGCTTGGCCGTGAGCTCGGCAGCCAGGTCCCGGTAGGACTCCCAGGTCCAGGTGGTGTCATCGGGCAGGTCGACCCCCGCCTTCTCGAACAGCGTCGGGTTGCCGACGATGACTGACGAGTTCACGCCGCCGTTGATGCCGTACAGCTTGTCACCGACCTGGCCGGACTCGATGGTGCCGGGGGCCAGGTCGCCGCTCTCCACGCCGGCGTCCTTCAGGTCGAGCAACGCACCGCGATCGCCGTACTCGCGGATGTAGTTGATCGACATCTGGATCACGTCGGGAGCGTCGTTGCCGGCGGTCTGGGTCGCCAGCTTCTCCCAGTACGAGGCCCACTCGCCCGGCTCGCCGGCGACGGTGACACCCGGGTTGGCGGTCTGGAACGCCGCGATGGCGTCGTTGGTCATCTTGTTGCGGGTCTCGTTGCCCCACCAGCCGAGGCGCAACGCGGTGCCACCACCCCCAGCAGGAGCACCACAGGCCGCCAGTCCCACGGTCGCGGCCAGGCCAGCGGTGGCGGAGAGGAAGAGTCGACGAGAAGTCATTGTCCGGCTCCTTCAACAGGGCTGCACTCTGCAGCAGGGACGCAGCTTACGGTGCGTGGATGAACAATTGCCCCAGTGGCCACGGTGAGCCACCGGTCGTCGCGTTGCCCGCTACACTGGCACTCTGGCCGCGCGAGTGCCAGAGTGTCCTGAAGTGATCCGGCAGGTCGCGAGATGGAGGAGGTGACGAGCATGGACGACCGCAAGTTGAGCGTGCTTCGCGCGATCGTCACCGACTACGTCGACAGCCAGGAGCCCGTCGGTTCCAAGGCCCTGGTCGAACGCCACAACCTCGGTGTCTCCCCGGCGACGGTCCGCAACGACATGGCCGTGCTGGAGGAGGAGGGCTACATCACCCAGCCCCACACCAGCGCCGGCCGGATCCCCACTGACAAGGGATACCGGCTGTTCGTGGACCGGCTGAGTGCGGTCAAGCCGCTGTCCGCGGCGGAGCGCCGCGCCATCCAGACATTCCTGTCCGGTGCCGGGGACCTCGACGACGTCGTGACCCGCACGGTACGGCTGCTGGCCCAGGTGACGCACCAGGTCGCCATGGTGCAGTACCCGGCGGCGAACCTGGACCACGTCGTCACCGTCGAGCTGGTGAGCCTGACCACGGAGCGCGCGATGCTGATCCTGGTCACCTCGGCCGGTCGGGTCGAACAACGGGTGCTGGATCTCGACAACCACGATCCCGCGGTGCTGGCCGATGTCCGGGCCCGGCTGATGACGGCCGTGGCCAGCCGATCGCCGGCCGCAGCAACCCGTGCCCTGGAGGCACTCGTCGACGACCTGCGCGGTGATGACCATGTGATGGGCCGACTGGCCGCCGTGGCGCTGCTCGACATGCTCGCCGGCCAGTCGACCACGAAGGTCGTCGTCGGCGGTGTGCCGAACCTCACTCGCTTCGGCCCCGAGTTCTCCACCACCCTGCAGCCGATGCTGGAGGCACTGGAGGAACAGGTGGTGCTGCTGCGTCTGCTGGGCGACGCTGCGGCGGCCGACGAGGTGACAGTGCGGATCGGTCGGGAGAATCCGGTCACCCAACTCAGTCAGACGTCCGTGGTGAGTACCGTGTACGGCTCGGGGGAAGGCTTTGCCACCCTCGGGGTGGTCGGTCCCACTCGGATGGACTACCCGGCCACCATGGCCTCGGTACGTGCCATTGCCCGCTATGTCAGCCGCTTCCTTGACGATGAGATGAGATGAGCCAGGACTACTACGAGATCCTCGGCGTGGCGCGTGACGCCAGCCCTGAGGACATCAAGAAGGCATACCGTCGCAAGGCCCGGGTGATGCACCCCGACGTGGCGACCGAGCCCGACGCCGGGGAGAAGTTCAAGGAGGTCGCGCAGGCGTACGAGACCCTGAGCGATCCCCAGAAGCGGCAGATGTACGACCTCGGGATGCGTCCCGGGGCCGGTGGCATGGGCGGCGGGATGGGTGGCTTCGGTGCACCCGGCCAGGCTGGCTTCGACTTCACCGACCTGCTGGGATCGATGTTCGGCGGCGGAGCCGGTGGCGGTGGTGGCCGTGGCCCCCGGCCACGGGTGCGCCGCGGGCAGGACGCCCTGGTCCGGGTCGAACTCACCCTGGCCGAGGCCGCCTTCGGCACCACCAAGCCGATCAAGATCGACACCGCTGTGCTGTGCCCGCGCTGCAACGGCAGCGGCGCCGAAGGGGACTCTGTGCCGGAGACCTGTCAGACCTGTCACGGTCATGGCGAGGTCACCCACGTGCAGCGGTCCTTCATCGGTGACATCCGCACCACCCAGGCCTGCCCGACCTGTGGCGGCTACGGCACCGTGATCCCTCAGCCGTGCACCGAGTGCTCCGGCCAGGGCCGGATCCGCTCGACGCGCTCGCTCAATGTGAAGATCCCGGCCGGTGTCGACACCGGCAACCGGATCCACCTCGATTCCCAGGGTGAGGTGGGCCCGGGCGGTGGCCCGGCCGGAGACCTGTTCGTGGAGTTGGCCGTCGCCCCGCACGAGGTGTTCAAGCGCAACGGAGACGACCTCGACATCGTGCTCAAGATCCCGATGACCGCGGCAGCCCTCGGCACCGAGGTCGACATCGACACCCTGGATGCCGAGCGGGTCGACTCCGACGACACCGTGAAGACGGTGAAGCTGGCCGTCCCGTCGGGCACCCAGGCCGGCACTCGGATCGTGCTGGACAACTGGGGTGTCCCGAAGCTGCGCGGCCAGGGCCGAGGCAAGCTCGGGGTGACCTTGTTGGTGCAGACACCCACCAAGCTCGACGAGGCCCAGAAGGAGGCCCTGCGCCTGTTGGCCGAACTGCGCAACGAGGAACGTCCGGAGGTGACCGTGCAGAAGCAGCATCGCGGCGTCTTCGGTCGGCTCAAGGACGCCTTCTCCAACTGAGGCCCCCTTGCTGAACATGGTTTCTGCGTTCGTATCGGGGGTTCAAGGGGGTCGTCCCCCTTGCTGAACAACGTTTTTCTTGGCGTGCTCGCCGAGCCGCTGCCCGCTGTTGGTGATCGTGTCGAGCTGGCCGGCGACGAGGGTCGCCACGCCGCTGTCGTTCGCCGGATCCGTACCGGCGAGGTGGTGGTGATCTCCGACGGTGCCGGTCGCGCGGTGCAGGGTCCGGTGGTCGCGGTGTCCAAGCAGGGGATCGTCATCGAGGTCGCCGCGCAGCTTGCCGCGCCGCCTCCGGCGATCCCCGTGACGGCGGTGCAGGCGCTCGCCAAGGGCGACCGGGGTGAGCTGGCCGTGGAGGTGATGACCGAGGCCGGGGTGTCCCGAGTCGTCCCGTGGCAGGCATCCAGGTCCATCGTCCGCTGGACCGCGGAACGAGCCGAGAAGTCCTTGCGTCGTTGGCAGAACTCGGCCCGGGAGGCCGCCAAGCAGTCGCGTCGGCTGTGGCTGCCGGAGGTCACCGATGTCGTGACGACGGCGGCCCTGGTGACCTTGATCGGCGAGGTCGCCGAGCGCGGCGGGATGGTGCTGGTGCTCCACGAGAGCGCCGTACGGGGATTGGTCGCGACGGTGCGGGAGCCGTCGAGTCCGCCGACCGAGATCATGATCATCATCGGGCCGGAGGGCGGCATCAGCGACGAGGAGCTCGCCGCCTTCGACACGGCCGGAGCCCAGCCGGTGCTGCTCGGCGACACGGTGCTGCGCACCTCGACCGCCGGCGTCGTGGCACTGGCCCAGATCCAGGCCGTCGAGGCGCTCCGCACGTCGAGCGGAGTCGAGACTTCGCCTCACGATGTCGCTCGAGGGCCGGAGGGGGACCAGTGACCGGCTTCGGGTTCGAGGTGTCCACCCGGGGACCGCACCTGGCCCGTACGGGGACCGTCACCACCCCGCACGGCGACATCAGCACTCCTGCGTTCATCGCCGTCGGCACCAAGGCGACGGTGAAGTCACTGCTGCCCGAGACCCTGACCGACCTGGGGGCGCAGGCCGTGCTGGCGAATGCGTACCACCTGTACCTCCAGCCGGGTGCCGACATCGTCGATGCAGCCGGCGGCCTGGGCGCCTTCATGCACTGGGAGGGGCCGACCTTCACCGACTCCGGCGGGTTCCAGGTGATGAGCCTCGGCGCCGGTTTCAAGAAGGTCCTGGCGATGGACACCGCGGGTCTGGCCAACGATGACGTGATCGCCGCGGGCAAGGAGCGCCGTGCCCACGTCGACGAGGACGGGGTCACCTTCACCTCCCACCTGGACGGCAGCCGGCACCGCTTCTCCCCGGAGGTGTCGATGGGGGTGCAGCACCAGCTTGGCGCCGACATCATCTTCGCCTTCGACGAGCTCACCACCTTGATGAACACCCGCGGCTACCAGGAGGAGGCGCTGGAGCGCACCCGTCGGTGGGCACAACGCTGCCTCGACGAGCACCGTCGGCTGACGACCGAGCGGTCCACGAAGCCGTACCAGGCGCTGTTCGGTGTGATCCAGGGTGCTCAGTACGAGGACCTGCGGCGCAAGGCGTGCCGCGATCTTGCCGCGATGGTCGATGGGACGGGGCACGGGTTCGACGGTTTCGGGATCGGCGGCGCGATCGAGAAGGAACGGCTCGGCGAGATCGTCGGCTGGTGCTCGTCGGAGCTGCCGGAGGATCGGCCGCGGCATCTGCTCGGCATCTCCGAGCCGGACGACCTGTTTGCGGCGGTCGAGGCGGGCGCCGACACCTTCGACTGCGTGTCACCCTCGCGGGTGGCGCGCAACGGGGCGATCTACTCCCGGGACGGACGTTACAACGTCGTCACCGCGGCCAACCGCCGCAACTTCGCACCGCTCGACGCGGAGTGTGACTGCTACACCTGCGCCCACTACTCACGGGCCTACCTGCACCACCTGTTCAAGGCGAAGGAGATCAACGCCAACACGCTGGCGACGATCCACAACGAGCGGTTCGTGGTGAGGCTGGTCGACGACATTCGGGCCAGCCTGGAGAGCGGAGACTTCGCCGAACTGCGTGCCGAAACCCTCGGGCGCTACTACGCGCGGAAAGGCTGACCGCCGAAGGCGGCACTCGCAATGCGGCTCAGCGGTCGGGCCCGGGTGCGTCCGGCCGCGGATCGTTGACGAAGCCGTCGGGTTCGGAGCCCGGACCGGGGTCCAGGGCCGTACGGCCTTCTGGCCCCACCGCCGCCGGGCGTCGGCGAGCTCCAAGACGGTACGCAATGACGGCAATGGCACCACCCACCGCGACCGGGCCCAGCAGCACGAACGCGATGATGACGACCTCGACCAGGCTGACGTCGAACACAACTGTTCCTCCTGTGGCGTCGCTGCTGTTCCCGGCAGTCTAGCGAAACAGGTTTCTGGCCCGATCAGCGTCGGCGCGCGAGGGGCAGGGCCGGTTCGCTGGTCACGGTTTGATCACGGTAGGCTGGGTGGTCCGTTCGGCCCGCCATCCGGCGGTCCGGCTCGTCAGACCCGATCACGGGGACGGTCAGTGCGACGTCCCACGGAGGAGGCCCCCGTGCCAGACCCCGGCACCGAGCACCGGGCGCGCACCGCCACCGGTGTCCCGACATCCCAGAAGCGCCGCCGTGAGGTGGAGATGTTGCGGGCTGTCGCCGTAACCCTGGTGGCGGGACACCACATCATCTCCGGTCGGGTGTCCGGCGGCGTCGACGTCTTCCTCGTACTGTCGGCGCTGGTGCTGACCCTGTCCTTCCTGCACCGGGTGGGGCCCGATGGCAGTGGTCGGGGTTGGACGGTGCCCGGCACGATCGTGTCGCGGTTGCGCCGGCTGCTGCCGATGATGGCGGTGGTACTGGTGACCGTGCTCGCCGCGGCAGCGGTCCTGGTCCCGCCGGTGCGCTGGCGCTCGATGTTCGACCAGGCTGTCGCCGCCATCACCTTCCGGCAGAACTACGCACTCGCCGACCTGGCCGTCGACTACTACGCCAACAACCGCGCTCAGGCGCCGGTGCTGCAGCATTTCTGGTCGTTGGCGATCCAGGGTCAGGTCTTCATTCTCTGGCCCTTGATCTTCGCGGTGGTCCTGCTGGTGGCGCGACGCTGGCCGGCCACGTCTCGACTGCGCTCGACGGGCGGAATCGTCCGGCCGCTGCTGGCGGTCGTGATGGTCGGGATCGGCGCCTGGTCGCAGTACTGGTCGGTCGTCGACACCACCGCTGACGCCACCAAGGCCTACTTCCTCACCGCGCCACGACTGTGGGAGTTCGCTGTCGGTTCGCTGCTCGCCATCGGCATCGTTGCCGTGGGCGACCTGACCCGCCGGGCCGACGGCGTGCTCACCCGCCTTCCTCGCTGGATCGCCCCGGCGGTCGGCTGGACTGGTCTGCTGGCCCTGGTCGCCTGCGGTTTCGGGCAACCGGACGAGGCGCGGTTTCCCGGGGTGCTCTCCTGGTGGCCGGTCGGCGCTGCGGTGCTGGTGGTCATGGCCGGGGAGGCCGGGCGGTGGGGGCCGACCCGTGTTCTGGACTCTCCGGTCACTCGCTGGCTGTCGGGCAACGCCTACGGGCTGTACCTGTGGCACTGGCCGATCCTCGTGCTCTGGATGGAGAGTGCCGAACGGCCCCAGGCGAATCTGCTGGACGCCGCCGGCATCCTCGCTCTGGCCATCGTGCTGACCTGGGCTTCGGGCCACGTGGTGCGGATCGGTGTTGCCGCCGTACGGCCCGGGGCGAGCCGGGTGCGCCGCGGTGCGGTCGTGGCCGCCTCGCTGGCCCTGGTCGTCATTCCGGTACTCGGCTGGCAGGCTGCCATCAACGCCAAGGCGGCCAGCGTGGCGGCCCAGCCGATGGAGGACAACCCCGGTGCTCGGGTGTTGCGCCCGGACTACGCCGGCACGCCGTCGCCCACCGCCGATGTGCGTCCGTACGGGACCGAGGTGGAGAGCGAGTGGGCGAACCTGCCGGACCGCTGCGACATCGCCACCAGGCCGGAGGGGTTGGTGGGCGAGAACTGTCTGGAGTACCGACCGGACACAGAACCGACGAAGACGATCGTGGTGCTCGGTGACTCGCGTTCGGCCCAGTGGACCGCCGCGCTCCAGCCGCTCGCGCAGCAGCAGGGCTGGCGGGTCGTCAGCCTGATCCTCTTCGGCTGCGCGTACTCGGGGCCCCGCGACGACGGTGCCGAGATCTGCGAGGAGTTCAATGCCGAGGCACAGCGCTGGGTGCTCGACCTGCACCCGGATGCGGTCATGTCGGTGGCCAGCCGGACCTCCGAGGACCCTGACACCCCCGAGCGCATCGAGGACCAGTACTTCGAGGGAGTTCAGCCCTTCCTGGACGCCGGAATCTCGGTCGTCGGGCTGCGCGACACCCCGCGATTCGATTTCGACGTGCCCGAGTGCGTGCAGCGGTACGGGCAGGACTCGCCGCGCTGCGAACTGCCGCGGTCCGCTGTGCTGGCGGAGGTGAACCCGCTGAAGGAGGTCGCCGCTCCGCAGGGATGGAGCCGGATCGACATGAACCGGCGGATCTGCCCCGGTGAGATCTGTGAACCGGTGGTCGGCAATGTGTACGTCTACATGGACGACCAGCACCTGTCGAAGACCTACGTCGAGTCGATGGACGAGGACTTCGCCCGGTCCTGGTTCCGGGCGACCGGCTGGGACCGGATCTGACGCACGCCAACGCCCGTCGAGCGGAGGCGAGACGTCCTCTCGACTTCGCTCGAGGTGCGTTGGGTCAGAGCTGGGTCCCGGCGAGCTGCTCGCGTCGCCGTACGGCCTTGATCACCAGATAGGTGATCGGCAGGAAGCAGACCTCGATCAGCACCTTGTAGACGAAGCCGACCACGGTGTAGTTGACCAGCTCGGGGAGCGTGATGACGCCGGCGAAGGCGACGATGCAGAAGATCGTGGTGTCGGCGGCCTCACCGACCACCGTGGAACCGATCAGCCGGGCCCAGAGGGCCTTGCCGTTGGTGAGGCGCTTGATCCGCACCAGCACCCAGGCATTCAGCAGCTGGCCGGCGAGATAGCCCAGCAGCGAGGCCAGGGTGATGCGCCAGACGAAGCCGAGGACGGTGGTCCACGCCTCCTGGTTGGGCCAGCTGGCCGCCGGGGGAGCGGCGCCGACGACGAGGAAGCACAAGGACATCAGTGCGGCGAGGAAGAAGCCGAGAATGATGGTGCGTCGGGCGCGCCGCAGCCCGTACACCTCGGCGAGCACATCCCCGATGATGTAGGTCAGCGGGAACAGGAAGGCGCCGCCGTCGGTGATGATCGGCAGGATCTGGATGCCGCCCAGGGTCAGCTCGCCGCCGAACTGGATCGGCTTGGTCGCGGCCACGTTCGAGATCAGCAGCAGCCCACAGAACAGACCCACCACCAGGTCGTAGCACCCCAGCAGGCGGCGGCCGCGAGTCGACTCGGGCGCCGCGGTGGTCGCCGCGGCGGCTGCTGCCTCGCGTGGGGTTTGGGTCGTCGGCGTCACGGCGGGCCATCCTACCCAGCCGGACCCACCTCAGGGCAGGTCGGGACCGCAGACCGCCACCAGCTGCGGCAGGCCGGACAGCCCGGGACTGGTCCGGGCGAGTGCACTGAGCAGGTTGTTGAACGAGCCATGCACCCGTAGGTGCAGTCGGTGTCGCCCGCCGGCCACACTGACCGGCACGGGGACAACGCCGCTGCCCCAGGCACAGATGCCCAAGGCAGTGGTGTCGAGCGTGATCTCGATCGCCCCGTCGCAGCTCGGCAGGACGAGTTGCCAGGCCCGGACGTCGTTGCGGTGCTGGAGAGGCAGCTCGAACTCGAACTCGTAGTCCACCGGGCCGGCGGTCTGAGGAAGTCCCAGTGCGGCCCAGTCCTGCATCGGTGTCCAGTTCAGTGGACCGTCCGGTCGGCGGGTCAGGATCCATTCGGTCGCGGCGCCGGGACGGGCCAGGAAATCGCCGAGCAGGATGGGACGTTCCAGCACTCCTTGCCAGCCGTGCGTGACGCTCGCCCGTACGGTCAGCCGGTGCTCGCCCGGGGTCAACAGGGGAGTCGGCACCCGATGGTTGGTGTTGCCGACATCGAGGATGTCGGCACTCTCGGGTGGGAGCACGGTGCCGTCCCAGCTGAGTTCGGCTCCGGCTGGCGCGGACTCACCGTCCAGCAGCACCGACAGTCGTGTCGGTACGGGACGGGCGAGGGTCACGGCAAAGTCGACCCGGAGTTCTTGGGCGGTCCTCAGCCGGTCGGCCCCGGGGGACCGCGGACCCAGTTCGCCCGTGGCGCGCTCCGGTGCCTCCGGCAGGGACCAGAGCAGGGACACCGGACGTGGATCGAAGGTGATGGTGGGCTGGTGCCCCAGGGTGGCGGTGCCGGTGGTGAGCCGGACCTGGCTGAGGGCGGGCAGCGTCACGGTGGCGCTGATCGGTGCGTGGGGCTCGAGGCGGGACGGTGCCGGGCCAGCGGTGGTGCCGGCGCCGGACCTGCCCGACCATGGCACGACGACGACGTCGCGCGCCGCGAGCCGGATCGTCGACCCGGACAGGGAAGGGGTGGCGTCGAAGGGCGGCTGGGGCAGGGGTGCTGCCGTCGGGGGGTGGGTCAGCGCGATCTCGACCGGTTCGCGCTGCGGATTGGCCAGGACGAGCACCTCGGACCCGTCGGCGGCTCGGCGGACCGATTGCACGATGCTGCACGGGGTGCCGTCGTCCCGATGGCCCTGAGCGGCCGGTTCCGGCAGCAGGCCGGCAAACCAGGACACACCCTGGGCCACCAGGTCCACTTCGCGACAGGCTCGTCGGGTCACCGCGGTGATGGGGTGCGTGTCCGGGACTCCAACGGCCGTCGCGCCGAAGACGGCGAGGTGAGCATCGTCTCCGGGGTGGCACCACACGAGTCCGGGTTGGTCCGCCCAGCGTTCCAGTGCGGTGACGGTGTCGACATGGAGGGAAGCGACCGGCGGGACGACCAGGTGACTGAAGTCGTGACCGTGCCAACGGAATCCTGCCCCGTCGGGCAGCGCCTCGATCTCGTCGAGGGCATCGGACGGACAGTAGAGATGGTCCAGTGTTGCCGCGGACATCTGGTGGAAGAAGGTCTCCAGCAGTGACACCTCCGACCGCCACCGATCGCGTTCCGAGGGCTGGAAGCGAGCCAGGGACTCCTGCGGCAGCAGCACCAGGACGTGTGGTGCGAAACGGTACCGCTCGAGCAGGGTGACCAGCCACTCGTGCCAGTGCCACAAACCCGGGGCGGCGATTGCCTGGGGAGTGAATCGGTTGGTGATCGGAGGCGCGTCGTACTTGCGGACACCGACGGTGCTGGACCAGGTGCTGTGGTCCACCGGCACGGTGATCTCGTGCAGTGCCAGCCAGGTCGTCAGCAGGCGGGTGTCGCGCGGGGTGGCGACGAACCCGGTGGCGCCCATCACCTCCGCCATCGCAACAGGCTTGTTGTGGAGCCATGCCGCGGACTGGACGAGTTTGGCGCCCTTGGCCTGGGAGCGGTGGACATCGTCAGGTCCGGGCAGGTTGATCACGTCATAGCCGGGAATGTCGAATCGGGCGTAGGTCGCGAAGGCATCACCGAGCAGGCGGGAGTGTCCGACGATCGACTCCTCACCGGCCAGGTGGCCGGTCATTCGCAGGCCATGACCGTGGCAGAAGTCGGCGACCCGACCGAACCAGTTGGTCTCCAGCGCCTCGGCGCAGGCCGAGCGGTACTCCCAGCGGCGCTGCTCCCAGTCGGCGGTGAGACCCGGCGCGGCGAGTGCGAGCAGACCGTGACGCCAGTCCGGTCCCCAGAGGTCGCGGACCCGGCGTTCGATCTCCCGGTTCCACGGCAACTCCGAGGGGTACTTGACCTCGTCCTGAAAGATCGGGACCTCGCTGAGCCCGTGGCGAGCCGCCAGGTCCGCGTACCGGCGGTACACCGCGTCGAGGAAGAGATCGGTGACCTCAGGCAGAGCGACATCCGGCATCCCGGCCTCGCCATGGTGCGCAGGCACCTCGACCAGCTGGATCGCCAGGATCCGCTCGTCGGCAGCGTACGGGGCATCCGTGCGGTGCACCCAGGTCGTCCGGGTCGTCACGGCGCGCTCGTGGGGAACCTGCCGGACATTGATCGTGCACAGGTAGTCGGCCAGGGAGAGTTCGGTCCACCACCAACGGTCGCGGTGGGTGCCACATTCGGTGGTGATGTCACCGATGTCGGCGGCCCGGGGTGAGCCGTCCGGTGCCGTGGTGAGGCGGTACCGCAGGGCTGCCAGCAGGTCCTCCTCGCCGAGGTCGAGCAGGCCGCCGGGCAGCAGGCGCACCGTGCTCGGGTCGATCTCGACGAGACGGAGCTGACGAGCGCGGGCGGCGGGGTGACGGGCCACCGTACGGCCCCCGTCAGCCCCTGAGGGGAACGAGAACTCGTCGTAGAACCACACCTCGAGGCCACGGGCACGAGCCAGTCCGATGACGTGGTCCATCCGGTCCCAGAAGAGTTCCGAGCCGTACGGGACCAACAGCCCGTCGCGGGGATGGAGACAGACCGCCCGATATCCCAATCCGGGCAGTGCGTCCAGGGCCGGAACGATGACGGCATCGTCCAGCCGCCCGTTCAACATCAACAGGGCCACAGCGCGTGACACGGAAGTACCTCTGCCGCTCAGGAGGTTTGGAGCCGGGCCGTGACGACGTCCAGGGGCTGGACGGCCAGCTCGGGCTCGAGCAGGACGCAGCCCTCGCCGTGGCGGACCGTCGGCAACAGCCCCACCACTCCGCGGGCCTGCCAGAGGGCCAGGCTGCGGGCTGCGATCCGGAGGATGTCGTCACTGAACCGGGCGGTCAGCAGGTCCCGGTCGTCGACCAGGCGTTGGGTGGTCAACAGCAGCACGTCACGTCCGGTCTCGGTACGAAACCCCAGGCCCGGATCCCACACGGCACGCAGCAGCACAGCCGCCACCTCGACCGGATCGGCGGCCAGCAGCGCGGCCGTCGTCGGGTAGGAGCGTCGCTCCGTCGGGGCAGGCCGGGGGACCACCGGCCCGTCGGTGCCGTGAGTGGCTGCGGGGTCGTACGCAGGAAACTCGCTGCTCATGGTCTCCATCGTGACAGTGAGGCTTGTTCTTTGAGCCACGTCCCACAGTCCGCGCACGTTCGCGGACTGGGCGCAAAGAACAAGCCTCAGTAGACTGCTGTGCACGTCACCGCAGTGACGATCCACAGACACGTACGGCACCGGAGGAATCCTGACCACCACTGAGCACCGTGGGACGACACAGCACCATGACGACGGTCGCGAGTCCTCGCGCCGGACCATTGAGGTCCCGGTCTCGATCGACATGGTCAACGTCCTCGGCCCACGGGACGAATTCCTCCGCATCCTCGAGGGGGCCCTCGACGCCGACATCCACGTCCGCGGCAACGAGGTCACCCTGACCGGCGATCCTGACGCGGTCGACCACGGGGTCGAGGTGCTGTCGGAGATGATCACCATCATCCGGACGGGGCAGGGGCTCACCGGAGATGCGGTGGAGCGCCTCATCGGCATGCTGGCCGATCGCAGCGGCACCAGCCCCTCGGAAGTGCTGACCCAGAACATCCTGTCCAACCGCGGCAAGACCATCCGCCCCAAGACGCTGAACCAGAAGCGGTACGTGGATGCCATCGACGCCCACACCGTGGTGTTCGGGATCGGCCCGGCCGGTACCGGCAAGACCTACCTGGCGATGGCGAAGGCCGTCCAGGCGCTGCAGAACAAGGAGATCAATCGGATCATCCTGACCCGCCCGGCCGTCGAGGCGGGTGAGCGTCTCGGCTTCCTGCCGGGCACCCTGAACGACAAGATCGATCCGTACCTGCGGCCGCTGTACGACGCCCTGCACGACATGGTGGACCCGGAGTCCATCCCGCGGCTGCTGACGGCCGGGACGATCGAGGTCGCACCCTTGGCGTACATGCGTGGACGCACGCTCAATGATGCATTCATCATCCTGGACGAGGCGCAGAACACCTCGGCCGAGCAGATGAAGATGTTCCTGACGCGTCTGGGCTTCAACTCCAAGATGGTGGTCACCGGTGACGTCACTCAGGTGGACCTGCCCGGAGGCACGACGAGTGGGCTGAGGGTCGTGACCAACATCCTCGACGGGGTCGACGACATCGCCTTCTGTCGGCTCAGCAGCCACGACGTGGTCCGGCACAAGCTGGTCGGCCGGATCGTCGCGGCGTACGACCGGTTCGAGAACCGTGCCGACAAACGGAAGGCCAATCCCCGGTGAGCATCGACATCAACAACGAGTCCGGCATCGAGGCCGACACCTCCGGTCTCGTCGCGATCGCCCGGTTCGCCCTGGACGAGTTGCGGATCCACCCGCTGGCCGAGTTGTCGATCCTGCTGGTCGACGAAGAGACCATGGCGGCCTACCACGTGCAGTACATGGACGAGGAGGGCCCTACCGACGTCCTCAGCTTCCCGATGGATGAGCTCCGCCCGCCCAGCGATGACGAGGATCCGCCCGAGGGCCTGCTCGGCGATGTCGTGCTCTGCCCGGCCGTGACTGCTCGCCAGGCCGCGGAGAACAACCGGACCCCCGATGAGGAGGCCGAGTACCTCCTGGTGCACGGAATCCTGCACCTGTTGGGCTATGACCACGCCGAGCCGGAGGAGAAGGCCGAGATGTTCGGTCTGCATGATCGGCTGATGGCGGCCTGGGACACCGAGCGGTCGACCAGAGCGAAGAAGTGACACTCACCCAGATCATCTGCCTCGGCGTGGCACTGCTGCTCGTCGTCGTGGCAGGTCTGCTGGCGTGTGGCGAAGCGGCACTGTTCTCCTTCTCCCGCGCCCGAGCTGCCGAACTGGCCGAGGCCGAACGGCCCGGCGCGGCGACCCTGGTCAAGGTCGTCGACGACCCGGCCCGCTATCTCAACACCGCGCTGTTCCTCCGGACGATCTGCGAGATCTTCTCGATCGTCCTGGTGGCGATGGTGTTGTACGACCTGATCCGCATCGACTGGCTCCAGATCGTGGTGCCGGCCGTTGCGATGGTGGTCGTCTCCTACATCGCGTGGGGGGTTGCCCCTCGTACGTTGGGGCGGCAGCACGCCGACGGCGTCGCGCTGGCCTTCGCCTGGCCGATCACCGCGTTGACCACGGTGCTGGGTCCGTTCTCACGCCTGTTGATCATGATCGGGAACGCACTCACGCCCGGCAAGGGATTCCGGGAAGGGCCGTTCGCCAGTGAGGCCGAGCTGCGGGAGCTGGTCGACCTGGCCGAGGCCGGGGACGTCATCGAGTCGGACGAGCGTCGGATGATCCACTCGGTGTTCGAGCTCGGTGACACGGTGGTCCGCGAGGTGATGGTGCCCCGCACCGACATGGTGCACATCGAGGAGTACCGCTCGCTGCGCCAGGCCATGAATCTCTTCCTGCGCTCAGGATTCTCGCGCCTGCCGGTCACCGGGGACGGCATCGACGACATCGTCGGCGTGATCTACTTCAAGGACGTCGCCCAGCAGGTGTACGACGATCCGGACGCCCAGACCTCGGTCCGCGTACGGGAGGTCCTGCGTCCGGCGCGGTGGTGCCCCGAGACCAAGCCGGCCGACGAAGCGTTGCACGAGATGCAGGTCAACCGGAACCACCTGTTGATGGTGTTCGACGAATTCGGCGGCACTGCCGGCATGGTCACCCTGGAGGACATCCTCGAGGAGATCGTCGGTGAGATCCGCGACGAGTTCGACGCTGGGGAACAGGTGCCGTGGACCGAGCTCGGTCCTGACGAGTTCCGGGTGTCGGCCCGGCTTCCGGTCGACGAGCTCGGCGAGCTGTTCGGCCTCGATCTCGACGACGACGACGTCGACTCGGTCGGTGGCCTGATGGCCAAGGAACTCAACAAGGTGCCGATCCCCGGGTCGAAGGTCCGGGTGGCCGGTCTGGAGCTGGTGGCCGAGCGGATCACCGGCCGCCGCAACCGGATCGCGACCGTGATCGCGACCCGCCTACCCGAACCTGATCCGGCCGACGACGAGGATGACGATGACTGAGACACCCCACCGCTCCGGCTTCGCCTGCTTCGTGGGCCGGCCCAACGCTGGCAAGTCGACACTCACCAACGCGTTGGTGGGTACGAAGATCGCCATCACCTCCTCGAAGCCGCAGACCACCCGGCACGCGATCCGCGGCATCGTGTCCCGCCCGGACGCCCAACTCGTGCTGATCGACACCCCCGGCCTGCACCGGCCGCGGACCCTGCTGGGGGAGCGGCTCAACGACCTGGTCCACACCACCTGGGCCGAGGTCGACGTGATTGCGGTGTGCTTCCCTTCCGACCAACGGATCGGGCCGGGGGACGAGTACCTGGTGACCCAGATCGCCGAACTCACCAAACGGCCGACCCTGGTCGCCCTGGCCACGAAGATCGACCTGATCTCGCCCGAGCGGCTGGCCCAGCACCTGGTGGCGATCCAGAACCTGCAGGAGAAGCTCGGCGTCACCTGGGCCGAGATCATCCCGGTCTCGGCGGCCGCCGACGACAACGTGGACCTGGTGGCCGACTCCCTGGTGCAGTTGCTGCCCGAGGGGCCGCGGTACTACCCGGACGGCGAGGTCACCGACGAACCCACCGAGACCTTGGTCTCCGAGCTCATCCGCGAGGCGGCGCTCGAAGGCGTACGGGACGAACTGCCGCACTCGATCACGGTCACCGTGGAGGAGATGGGCCTGCGCGAGGGGCGTTCCGAGGACCGTCCGCTGCTCGACATCTTCGCCAACCTGGTGGTGGAGCGCGACTCCCAGAAGGGCATCGTGATCGGGCACAAGGGTTCGCGCCTCAAGGAGGTCGGCACCAACGCCCGCCGTCAGATCGAGGCACTGCTCGGCACCCCGGTGCACCTCGACCTGCGGGTGAAGGTGCTGAAGGAGTGGCAGCGCGACGCCAAGCACCTGAACCGCCTGGGCTTCTGAGGCGACCCGGCTCATACCTCGCCGCGGGGAGTGCAACGATGGGCGCATGGCTCTCTCTGCTCGTGGCCGTGTCCAGACCATCGCCTACCCGGATCCGGCGGCGCGACCCCGGCGCACTGATGACGAGGTGCCGCCCTTCGTCGTGGTGCTGTTCGGCGCCACCGGTGATCTCGCGCGGCGCAAACTGCTGCCGGGTCTGGCCCATCTCAACGCCTCGCACCTGACCCCGGACATCCGCGTGGTCGGCTCGTCCCTGGAAGGGATCGACACCGCCGAGTTCCGGACCCAGGCACGGGCCGCGGTCGAGGAGTTCGGCAGTGATCAACTGACCGACCAGGAGTGGGACGACTTCCTGTCCAGATTGACCTATGTGCCGCAGCCGGAAGGGGCGAAGGCGCTCCACAAGGCCGTCTCGGCCGCCGCCGGCGAGCTCGGCGCCGAGACTCAGCTGCTGCACTACCTCAGTGTGCCGCCCAAGGCGGCCTCGCAGGTGCTCGAGATGTTGCGGGAGGCCGACCTGGTGCGGCGGTCGCGGGTGATCATGGAGAAGCCCTTCGGCACCGATCTCGCCTCGGCGATCCGGTTGAATGCCGAGGTGCACCGGACGTTCCGCGAGGAGCAGATCTTTCGGATCGATCATTTCCTCGGCAAGGAGGCGGCCCAGAACATCCTCGCGTTCCGGTTTGCGAACGGCCTGTTCGAGCCGATCTGGAATCGCAACTTCATCGACCACGTGCAGATTGATGTCCCGGAGTCCCTCGGGCTGGACCAGCGGGCAGCGTTCTACGAACCCACCGGGGCCTACAAGGACATGGTGGTGACCCATCTGTTCCAGGTGATGGCGTTCGTGGCGATGGAGCCACCGACCGCGCTGGAACCGCGAGCGATCAGTGAGGAGAAGAACAAGGTCTTCCGTTCACTGGAGCCGATCCTGCCCGCTGACGTGGTGCGGGGCCAGTACGTCGGGTATCGCGACGAGCCCGGCGTGGCGCGCGACTCCGACACCGAGACCTTCATCGCCCTGCGAGCCCGCATCGACAACTGGCGGTGGGCGGGCGTGCCGTTCTACCTCCGCACCGGCAAGAAGCTGGCCGACGGCATGCGCATCGTCTCGATCGCCTTCAAGGAGGCGCCCAAGTCGATGTTCCCGGCCGGGTCCGGGGTCGGGACCCAGGGGCCGGACCACCTGACCTTCGACCTCGCCGACGAGTCGAAGGTGTCACTGTCCTTCTACGGCAAGCGTCCCGGGCCGGGGATGAAGCTGGAGAAGCTGTCGATGCAGTTCTCGACCTCCGACACCGGGCACTCCGGGGAGGTGCTCGAGGCGTACGAGCGGTTGATCATGGACGCGATGCTGGGTGATCACACCCTCTTCAACACGGCCGAAGGCATCGAGTCGCTGTGGGAACGGTCGATCCCGTTGCTGGAGGATCCGCCCGCGGTGAAGTCGTACCCGGTGGGATCCTGGGGCCCCAACGCCATTCACCAGTTGATTGCGCCGAATGCCTGGCGGCTGCCCTTCGAGCGGGAGTGGCGCGACTGATCTGTCGGGGACCGACCCGGCCCCGGGCACGTGCAAAGATACTGGCTGACCAGTCAGCCAATGTGTTTGCAGGAGTACGCCGATGGAACTCGACCAGATCCCATGGTTCGTCTGGGCCTGCCCATCGCGGCGATCGCCCTCATCGTGTACGCGGTTGTCACGGTCCGGGCGAAGCTGAGGACGGCCCGGCAGCTGGTCCGTGCGGTCCGCGGCGACAAGGTCGTGACCGACGCCAAACAGCCTCACGAGGGCGAGCAGGCGACGAAGCTGGCGCTCGGCGCGATGATGGCGGTGCAGAACCGGGAGCCGTGGAACACGCTGGTGCTGCCGTCCTCCTTCCGTGGGGACACCGCCCAGATGATCGGCAACCCCAACTCCTGGGGCATCGCCGACACCGATGACCTGATGGCGGCGGTCGGGCGGATGCTGGACGAGCAGTTCGGCGATCCGGACGTCCAGGTGGCGATGGCGGTCCGGCGCGAGCTGGCCGCGACCTCAGGTCGTGCCCCGTCGCCCCAGGCATGGCTGGCCGACCTCGACCGGGTCCACAACGAGGCGGGTGCCCCACAGTCACTGCTGGCCGAGCGTCGTGCCGCAGCGCAGCGAGTGATCAACTACGAGACGACGATGCTCGAGGACGGCCTGCTCACCGAGCCGCTCGCCGACCCGTTGGCGTACGACATCGGCCGTGCCGTTGCCCTGGCCCGGTGGGGTCTGGTGTGTCGGCTGATCGACGAGGCGACCGCCCAGGGCATCGTGGATCGTGCCGCCGCCCAGGCCTGGGCCCGGTACGCATCATGGGACGAGTTCGGCTCGTCGTACCTGCTCGGTCGCATCATCGCCTTCGACGAGGACGAGGTGGGCGCCTGGTACGAGACCTCCAGAACCTCCCTGCAGTTGTTGCGTACGGCCCCGGACAGTCCCTGGCGGCTGAACCCTTGGCCCAGCACGGCAACCGCAACCCCGGGCGCATGACCCCTGAGCAGGCGTGGCCGATCTATCTGGTGATCGGCACCATCGTGGGTGGTGTCGGTGATCGGCACGATCGGTAGTTTGGTGTTGCAGCGCGGGAAGACCGGGTATGGCACCACGCGGCGGCGCGCCGATCGTCGTCCGGTGTCGGCGATCTTCGAGGGCGTCACGACTGAGCATCCTGCCGCGGTCGTGCTGGCCGCACTTCCGGCCGCCCTCGACCGTCAACCCGTCGATCGCCTCACCTACCGTCGCAACTTCCGTACCGACGACCATGTCACCGAGTGGAGCGCCGACGACTACCGATCCGAACTGAATGCCTCGCTCGGCACCTCGGCGCACACGGTGGGACCGTCGCTCACGCTGCTCCAGGAGGTGCTGGCCCAGCGGGCGCTGGTCGGTCCCGAACTGTGGCAGCACCAGTTGGAGGACCGCATGGCTGACTGGGGCCTGCCGATGGAGGAACGGGCACGCGCTGGTCGTTACGTGGAACAGATCCTGGCGTTCGAGACCCGGTTGGTGTCCGAGGGCGTCCTGGTCGCCGGCGACCGGATCACCACCCTCGTGCCGATCCACTGGGCGAACGCGATCCGGCTGCTCCGCGTGGGTCATCGTGCCGGCGTCCTGGACACATCAGCGGTTGAACACTGGATGGGTATCGCCGACGGCCTGGTCAACGATGCCTTCGGCCCCCAGATCGGTGCCGGTCTCGGTGTGCTGTTCGCCAGCCAGCTGTTACCCGTGCACCTCTCCGGCGACGACACCGATTTCGAACGCCGGCTTCGTCTGGTCAAGGAGATGCTGCCGACCTGGTGTGAGCGGTTCGGCGTGGCGCGATCCGAGCCGTCGCCGGAGGGCATCGCGCAGGAGTGACCCTCCGGCCCGGCCGCCGGATCGTCGACCGTCAGCGGCTGAGCCTGCGGTACGCCGTCGCTGCCCAGGGAACGGCAACCGCCAGCAGTGCGACACACCCGACCACGGCGAACGGCCCGCTGAACAGGGTGGGCAGGTGGGTGTCGGTGGGCACCGGTGAGCCGGTCAGCATCCGTACCGCATTCGTCGTCCAGGACAGTGGGTTCCAGGCCGCAATCGCACCCAGCCACCCGGGCATCGTTGCCGGATCCACGAAGACCGCTGACAGGAATCCGAGCGGCCACACCACGATGTTGACCATCTGGATCCAGCCCTGACCGGCCTGGAGCGCCACGGCGATGCCCAGCCACACCACCGCGATCCCCAACAGCAACAAGACTCCGTACCCGGCCAGGACGGACCACCACGGAGCGTGCCAGCGCCATCCCAGTGCGATCCCGACGACCGTCAGGACAACGATGCTGACCACCAGCAGGATGAGCTCGGCCAGGACTCGGCCGCCGATGATCGCGGTGGCCGGCACCGGCATGGTGCGGAACCGATCGGTGATCCCCTTCTCGGCGTCGTTGATCACCGACTGCATCGTGCTGGCGAGGCCGAAGAACATCGTGAGGACGAGCATGCCGGGCATCAGCAGGTTGAGGTAGGAGGCGACGTCACCACTGATCGCGCCGCCGAACATGCCGCCCATCATCAGCACCAGCATGATCGGGAAGGCCGCGGCCATCACGAGTTGTCCCGGCTGGCTGCGCCAGTGCGACACCGTGCGGCCGGTGATCAGCAGGGTCGCACGCACCGGTCCGGCCGGGGTCGGAACCTGTTGTGGGGTGGAGATCGCGGTCATGCTGCTCCTTCGGTGATCTGCAGGAAGACATCGTCGAGGGTGGGTTCGCGGAGGGTGAGGCCGACGGGTTCGACACCGGCTCCGGCCAGGCTGGACCCGATCCGTACCAGATCCCGCGCGGGATGTTCGACGGCGACCGTGACGACGGTCGAACTCGTCGCGGCCCCGCCGAGCAGTCCGGCGACACGGTCGACCGTCGCTGCGTCGTCGAGGGTGATCTCGACCGTGTGGCCGCCGAGGCGGGACTTCAGTTCAGCCGGCGAGCCGGTGGAGGCGACGACCCCGTCGCGCAGGATGGTGATCCGCTCGGCCAGGCTGTCGGCCTCCTCGAGGTACTGGGTGGTGAGCAGCACCGTGGTTCCTTCGGCAGCCAGACCGGCGATGGCGTGCCACACCTGACGCCGGGCCGCTGGGTCGAGGCCCGTCGTCGGCTCGTCCACGAAGAGCACCTCGGGGCGGGTCAGCAGGCTGGCCGCCAGGTCGAGCCGCCGCCGCATTCCTCCCGACCAGGTGTCCACACGGCGATCGGCGGCGTCGCTCAGGTCGAACTGGTCGAGGAGCTCGCGGGCGCGGCCGATGGCGGCACCCCGAGTCAGTCCGCGGAGCCGGCCGAGCAGCACAAGGTTGGCCAGGCCACTCATCAGCTCGTCCACCGAGGTGTGTTGGGCCACGACGCCGATCCTCCGTCGTACGGCATCGCCAGCCGCCACCACGTCGTGGCCGGCGACGCGGGCCGAGCCGGAGGTGGGGCTCAGGAGCGTGGTCAGGATGGAGACGGTGGTGGACTTTCCTGCTCCGTTGTGGCCGAGCAGGCCGTGCACGGTTCCCTTGGGCACCGCCAGGTCGAGGCCGGCGAGGGCTGCCACCGAGGGGGCTCCTCGGCGGGGTGGATAGGTCTTGGAGAGTTGCTGGACATCGACAGCCAGAGACATGTCGTACAGCGTACCGTACAACGTACGGGTATCAAGGATGGTCTTCCCGCGCGGTCGGCAGCCGTCCGGGATGACACGATGGTGTGGTGCCACGTGAAGCCGCGCCCGACCACGCCCGTCTGCTGCCCCTGATGTGGGCGCCGCGCGACAAGGTGAGTCGGACCGGTCTGGGTATCGGCACGATCACCAGCGCTGGCATCGAGCTCGCTGACGCCGAGGGATTGGAGGCGGTCACCATGCGGGCGGTCGCCCAGCGGCTGAATGTGGGGGCGATGTCGCTCTACACCCACGTCCCGGGCAAGCCGGAACTGGTCGCGCTGATGTCGGACGTGGTGCTGGGTGAGGTGTACGAGGACCGCCGGAAGCCGGTGGAGGCGGGGGAGTGGCCCGATCGACTGCGTCACGTCGCCCGCTCCAACTGGGACATGCTGCTCGCCCACCCGTGGCGGCTCGACATCCGGCCCGGTCACGACACCATGGGGCCGGGGCTGGTCGGCAAGTACGAACTCGAACTGCAGGCTGTCGATGGCATCGGACTCACCGATGTCGACATGGACCTGGCGATCTCGCTGGTGACCACCCATGCCAGTTCGGCGGCCGCCTGGTACCTCGGTGTGCGTCGCACGGCCGGGGATCGGTCGATGTCGGCCGACGAGTGGTGGGAGCAGACGAGCGAGGAGTGGCACGAGCGGGTGGGGCCGGCGCTCGCGATGGCGATGGGGCCGGCCACCTATCCTCTGGCCAGCAGGGTCGGTGAGGCGGCATCCCTGGCGTACGAAGGGGCCGATCCTGAGGCGCTCTTCCGCTTCGGGCTGGAACGCATCATCGCGGGCCTGGCGGAGCTCGTGGAACACGGCGGCGACGAGGATGCATAGTTATTCGACACTCCGCATAGCTATGCGTTAGGCTCCTCCCATGTCCAAGGTGCTCAGCTCCCTGCCTGTCGGTGAACGTGTCGGCATCGCCTTCTCCGGCGGCCTCGACACCTCGGTTGCGGTCGCGTGGATGCGCGAGAAGGGTGCGATCCCCTGCACCTACACCGCCGACATCGGCCAGCCCGACGAGCCTGACATCGACTCGGTCCCGGACCGGGCCGGCGAGTACGGTGCCGAGATCGCCCGTCTGGTCGACTGCAAGGACGCCCTGGTCGAGGAAGGGCTGGTCGCCCTGCAGTGCGGCGCCTTCCACATCCGGACCGCCGGCCGTACCTACTTCAACACGACCCCCTTGGGTCGGGCCGTGACCGGCACGCTGCTGGTGCGCGCGATGAAGGAGGACGGCGTCGAGATCTGGGGCGACGGGTCCACCTACAAGGGCAATGACATCGAGCGGTTCTACCGCTACGGGCTGCTGGCCAACCCGAACCTGCGGATCTACAAGCCGTGGCTGGACTCCGAGTTCGTCGACGAGCTGGGCGGCCGGGCCGAGATGAGCGAGTGGCTGACCGCCCGGAACCTCCCGTACCGCGCTTCGGCCGAGAAGGCGTACTCCACCGACGCCAACATCTGGGGTGCGACCCACGAGGCGAAGAAGTTGGAGCACCTCGACACCGGCCTCGAGATCGTCGAGCCGATCATGGGTGTCGCCTCCTGGCGCGACGACGTCGAGATCGCACCCGAGGTCGTCACGCTCACCTTCGAGCAGGGGCGTCCGGTCGCCATCAACGGCCAGGGTTTCGCCTCGGCGGTCGAGCTGGTCCTGGAGGCCAACCGGATCGGCGGACGGCACGGCCTGGGCACCAGCGACCAGATCGAGAACCGGATCATCGAGGCCAAGTCACGCGGCATCTACGAGGCTCCCGGCATGGCGTTGCTGCACATCGCGTACGAGCGGCTGCTCAACGCCATCCACAACGAGGACACCCTCGCCAACTACCACAACGAGGGACGCCGCCTCGGCCGCCTGATGTACGAGGGCCGCTGGCTCGACCCGCAGTCGCTGATGTTGCGCGAGTCCATCGTGCGCTGGGTCGGCTCCGCCGTCACCGGTGAAGTCACCTTGAAGCTGCGCCGGGGCGAGGACTACTCGATCCTCGACACCACCGGCCCGACCCTGTCCTACCACCCGGATCGGCTCTCGATGGAGCGCGTCGAGGACGCTGCCTTCGGTCCGACCGAGCGGATCGGCCAGCTCACCATGCGCAACCTCGACATCGCCGATTCCCGTACCAGGCTTGAACAGTACGCCAGTCAGGGCATCGTCGGCGGGGCCACGGCAGAGCTCGTCGGAGGCCTGCAGCCGGGCCAGGCCTCGGCCATTGCCCAGGGCAGTGAGCCGGACGAGGACGCCGAGGCCGCGCTGGATCGTGCGGCGATGGAGTCCGGCACCGACTGAGGTCAGCCGGCGCGCTGGTCGCGTCGCCGGACGGAGCGCAGGTAGCCCTCGCCGCGCGGTGAGAGTTGGTAGCCGGTACGCAGGCTGATGGTGAGCCCGAGCGCCTTCAGCTTGCGGATGTCGGCCTTCATCGGCAGCAGTTCGCGGTCGAGTTCGGTCGCCAGTACGGTCGCCAGAACCCCGGGGTTGGCCTCGATCCACTCCAGGATGCGGCGGGTCCACGGTCCGGATCGTTTGCCGGCATCAAGTTTGTCCACCTCGGCGAACAGGGCAGTGAGTTCCCGGCCCTTGGCAACCCGGTCGCGCAGCTCGAGGCGCGGATCGTCTCCGACCCAGCTCAGGCCGACCCGGTAGACGGTGTCACCACCCTTGCTGCTGCGCGGCCCACGGTGGGTGCGCGGTCCGGGGGCGAGCCGAGCACGCAGCGTCGCCAGATCCGCCACCCCGGCAGCGGCCGCATCCGACTCGGTCAGCTCGTCGAGGGAGGCCACCGGGGTGCACGAGTCGAACCGGATGATCCCTGCCGAGGTGATCTGAGTTCCGCCGACCTTGACCCGCGGCGCGTCCCACCGTCGGAAGGCGAGCGTCACCGTACCCTCGCGGATCCCTTGGGCCACGGCCATCGGCACCATCATGATGGCAATTCTGCCGCACCGACATGTGGCAGAAGATTCGCCTCGGTGGAGGGGTGCGGGCTTTGGGAGGCGGTATCTGCCAGAAGATTCTCCCCGATGGTGGGCCTGGGGCACGTGCGCCGCACATGTGGCCGAAGTTTCGGCCCACGGTCGGGACCCGCAGGACCGGTCAGGCGCCCAGTTGGAGCAGCACGGCCCCTGCCGCCGCGGCGACGATGGCCACCACCTCGAGCGGTACCAGGCGTTCGCCGAGGAACACCCGGCCGATCAGGACGGCCCAGACGACGCTGGTCTCGCGCAGGCCGGACACCAGGGCGAGCGGGGCGAGACTTTGGGCCCAGACGACGATCCCGTACGAGACCACCGACAGCACGCCGCCCAGCAGGCCGCGAACGGCGTGCTGTCGTGCCCGGGCGAAGAAGCCGGGCCCACCGCGCCATCGGCACACCGCGATCAGGACCGGCGCCTGCAGGGCGAACATCCAGCCGATGTAGCCACCCGGATTCTCGGCCAGGCGGACACCCACCCCGTCGGACAGGGTGTAGCTCGCGATGCACAGCCCGGTGATCACCGCGAACTCCAGCCCGGTGCCTGCCCGGGGGAGTCCGCGCGCGAAGGCCAGCCCGGCGATCCCGGCGACCAGCACGATGAGGCCGACCCAAGACATGCCACTCAGCGATTCGTGCAACACGGTGACCGCGACGATGGTGACCACCACCGGCGAGGTGCCGCGGGCGATCGGGTAGAGCCGCGACATGTCCCCGTACGAGTAGGTCTTGGTGAGCAGCATCAGGTAGCTCGCCTGCAACAGCGCCGACACCACCAGGTACGGCCATGCGGCCGGCGCCGGCATGCCGAACACTGCGATGCAGATGATGCCGCCGACCCCGTTCACGACACCGATCAGGGCCGAGGACACCCAGCGATCGCCGACGGCCTTCGCGATCGCGTTCCAGCTGGCGTGCAGGACCGCTGTGCCCAGGACGATGGCCAGGACGGCTCCGGTGCCGATCACCGACGAGCACCCAGGGCGGTGCCGATGGCACCGTCCGGCCCTTGCAGGCCGAAGACCTTCCAGATGTGTCCGGCGATGTCGGCCTGCTCAAGCTTCTCAGGTGCCACCGTCGGCACCGCGGGGCCGGCCGCGATGATCCAGGCGGTGCGTTCCTCGACGCTGTCACCGCCGTGCCCGCCGGCGTCGACGTGACCGTGATCAGTCACCACGAGGACAGTCCAGTCCTCCCCGTCCCTGGCGGCGACGGCCGACAGCAGTGCGCCGACCCGGGCGTCGGACCGCCGCACGAAGTCCCGGTACAACTCACCCACACCGTGATGGTGACCCACCTCATCGACCCCGCCCAGGTAACACAGGACGAGCGAGCCCTGGCTGCCGTCGTGCTCGGTCAGGAATGCTGCGCAGGCGGCCGTCACGGCGGCGTCGGCCATCTCCCAGTCGTCGCCAGTGTGCGCCTGCGGCCCCTCGGGGAACCAGCCGCCACCGGCGAACATGGGGCCCCCGGAGTCCTCGCTCACCAGGGGCAACCAGGCGGCTCCCACCCAGGAGGCCAGCTCCGGTCGCTGATCACGGGCCAGCGACACCACGTCGGGGAACTCGGCGAGATGATGCCCGTGGAAATCGTTGCCGAGAATGCCATGCCGGCTCGGAAGGGCTCCGGTGACGATGGTGGCCCAAGCCGGCCCGGAGATGGTCGGCCCGTCGTCATTCACCCGCACCGGGGCCGCGAAACCCCGGATGGCAAGGGAATCGAGATGGGGAGTCGCTTCGGACAGCAGGGTGTCCCATCGGACGCCGTCGATGCCGATGACCAGGACGTGTTCGCTCACCGGCACCAGTCTGACGTATTCGTGTGCTCCTGGGGACTGCAGCTCTCTGCTGCGACAAAAGACGACAGCGTCCCGCTCCGCCGTGGGAACTCAGCGCTGCAGTTCGGCCCGCGACTCGGCGATGAAGGCCTCGGCGGCCTGCTCAGCAGTGGTGCGCCCGAAGATCAACTCCGAGGTCTGTCGACTCAGGGCGTCGTCGACCCCGCTGCTGCCCGGTGGCGGCGGCATCGGAGCATCCGCGACGACCGCCTCCAGGTCCGCCAGGAACTTTGCGGCCTTCTTGTCGGAAGAGCTGAAGTCGGGCTCGATCAGCGCCCGAACCCGGGAGTTCGGTGGCATGCCCCGTTCGGCCCGGATCACCTTGGCTGCTTCCTCGCCGTTGACCAGGAAGTCGATCAGGGCGACCGCTGCCTCGGGATGGGCCGAGCGGGCTGAGGCCGACCACAGCATGGATGCCTTGAACCAGTACTGCGCTTCGCCGAGGCTGCCGCTGTGGGACGGGTAGTGCAGGATCGTCAGGTCCTGCTGGGTTGCCTCGTCGAGGGCGGCGACCTGGTTGGACCAGTAGCTCGCCATCGCCACCTGGCCGGTGGCGAACATCTTCTGGGCCAGCGGTCTCGCCTCGTCCTCGGTGATCGCCGCGGGGGAGGGGGCGGCCGAGGAGTCGACCAGCCCCTTCAGCCAGGTGAACAGTGGCAGGACCTCATCGGCACCGAAGGCGAGGCCGTTCGCGTCGTACAGCTGCTTGCCGTGTTGGCGGACCCAGAACTCCAGGCCGGCGATGCCGCCGACCGAGGTGGCAGTCCCGAAGAACTTTCCGCCGGAGTTCCTGCTGAGCGCCCGGGCGACCTCGGACAGGTCGTCCCAGGTCCAGCTGGTGTCGTCCGGGAGGTCGACCTTCGCCCGGTCGAACAGTGCCGGATTCGCCAGGATCACCGGAGCATTGACACCGGCGTTGATCCCGACCAGGCCGTCATCGGTCCGGCCGGCATCCGCCGTGCCGGGGGCGAAGTCGGTCGTGGACAGGCCGTACTTCTCGAGGTCGAGCAGTGCACCGCGATCCCCGTACTCGCGGATGTAGCGCATGTCCATCTGGATGACGTCCGGCATGTCGTTGCCGGCGGTCTGGGTTGCCAGGCGCTTCCAGTAACTGTCGAACTCGCCCGACTCGCCACTGATCGTCACCGTCGGATGGGCAGCGGTGTACAGCCCGATCACCGTGTTGGTCGCTTCATTGCGCGTCGGGTTGCCCCACCACGCCAGTCTGAGCGATGCCGCGTCGGTACCGGAGGTCTGGGGCGCGCCGCGGCAGGCTCCCAGTGCAGCCACGGATGTCGCCGCCCCTGTCGCCAGCATCGCGCGACGGCTGAACAGTCTGGTCATCACTCTCCCTCGAGTCCAGGAAATCGGTTTCAGGCAGCGTAGGTCCCGAGGGGTTGTATGGCAAATCATCAGGTTGTCTGGCAAGTTGGCACCTGGGTTGACGGCCAGTGCCGATCGGCCTCGGCCGTGCGCCGGGTGCGGGAGACGATCAGCGGTGGGCTAGAGTGAGCCACGTGGCACGGCGGTTTCTTCTCCTTCGCTGCCGCAGCGAGGCCCACTGAGGCGGGCTCTCTCCTCGCTGCGGAGACTTGTTGTGCGCCTCACACCCGGCTCACCCGACACCGTCACCAGCGAAGGACCACATCATCATGACCACCACGACCGCTCAGCCCGGCGAGCCCAACCAGCACGGCACCCGGGTCCAGGCCCGACCGGTGCAGCAGCCGAGCCCGATGCCGTACGGCCGTTACACCGCGTTCCAGCCCGTTGCCGTCCCCGATCGCACCTGGCCGGACAAGAAGATCACCCGAGCGCCGCGATGGCTGTCGACCGACCTCCGCGACGGCAACCAGGCCCTGATTGACCCCATGACGCCGAACCGCAAGCGGCGCATGTTCGACCTCCTGGTCGCCATGGGTTACAAGGAGATCGAGATCGGGTTTCCTGCGGCCAGCCAGACCGACTTCGACTTCGTCCGCCAGCTGATCGAGTCGGACGCAATTCCCGACGATGTCACGGTGTCGGTGCTGACCCAGGCGCGCGAGGACCTGATCGCTCGCACCGCCGAGTCACTGGCGGGGGCCAGGCGCGCCACGATCCACCTGTACAACGCGACCGCCGAGCTGTTCCGCCGCGTGGTGTTCCACATGAGCGAGGCCGAGTGCATGGCCCTGGCGACCCGCGGCACCGAACTGGTGATGAAGTATGCCGAGCAGTACTGCGGCGACACCGAGTTCGGCTACCAGTACTCGCCGGAGATCTTCACCCAGACCCCGACCGACTACGCGATCGCGGTCTGCAACGCCGTGATGGATGTGTGGCAGCCCGAGGACGGCCGCGAGGTCATCCTGAACCTGCCCGCGACCGTCGAGATGTCGACGCCCAACACCTATGCCGACCAGATCGAGTACTTCGGTCGGAACATCAACCACCGCGACAATGTGGTGATCTCCCTGCACCCCCACAATGACCGCGGTACGGCCGTTGCCGCGACCGAGTTGGCGCTGATGGCCGGGGCGGACCGCGTCGAGGGCTGTCTCTTCGGGCATGGTGAACGAACCGGCAACGTCGACCTGGTCACCTTGGGGATGAACCTGTTCAGCCAGGGCATCGACCCACAGATCGACTTCTCCGACATCGACGAGGTCCGCCGTACCGTCGAGTGGTGCACGGGTCTGCCGGTGCATCCTCGTCATCCGTGGGCCGGCGACCTGGTCTACACCGCCTTCTCCGGCTCCCACCAGGACGCCATCAAGAAAGGTCTGGAGGCCCTGGAGAAGCAGGCATCCCAGCAGGGCAAGGACATCCACGAGATCGCGTGGGAGGCGCCGTACCTGCCGATCGACCCGCACGACGTCGGCCGCAGCTACGAGGCCGTCATCCGGGTCAACTCCCAGTCGGGCAAGGGGGGCGTCGCGTACCTGATGAAGTCGGAGCACCACCTGGATCTGCCGCGCCGGCTGCAGATGGAGTTCTCCCGGGTGGTGCAGTCGCGGACCGACTCCGAGGGGGGCGAGGTCGACGCCGGCGAACTCTGGAAGATCTTCTCCAGCGAGTACCTGGAGCGCCTCGAGCCGTACCGACTGGTCAGCACGAAGGCCTCGTCGGGAGCGGGGGAGCGCGACACGGTCACCGCCGTCATCAATGACCACGGCACCGAACGGACCGTCGAGGGCGAGGGCAACGGGCCGGTGTCGGCCTTCGTGGATGCCCTGTCCTCGTTGGAGATCGAGGTCAAGGTGCTCGACTACCACGAGCACGCGTTGTCGTCCGGTGGTGACGCCTCCGCGGCCGCGTACGTCGAGTGTGAGGTCGGATCCGGCGATGACGCCGAGGTCGTCTGGGGCGTCGGGATCGACCCGAACATCGTCACCGCCTCACTGAAGGCCGTGCTGGGAGCGCTCAACCGGCGGTGACGGCCTCGAGCGGAGTCGAGGGGCCGCTGCCCGTCTCGACTCCGCTCGACGATCGTGTGGGTCTCGACTCCGCCCGACGAGCTCAGATCTGGATCTGGCCCTTGCCGTCGTCGTAGAACTTCTGCGCCGCAGCCTCCGGTGTGGTGCGGCCGAAGGCGAGGTCGGTCGTGACCGTGGTGAGCGCAGTCCGCACGCCGGCCGTACCCACCAGCGGCGGGATCGGCGAGTCCTTGATGCCCGGCTCGATCTTGTTGAGGAAGTCCAGGGCCTTCTTGTCCGACGGATCCAGGTCATTCTCGATCAGCTTGCGCATGTCGAGATTGGCCGGCATGCCGCGTTCTGCCTTGATGATCTTGGCCGCGGCGGCATCGTTGACGATGAAGTCGATCATCGCGGCTGCGGCGTCGACGTTCTTCGAGCGGGCGTTGACCGACCAGAGCATCGACGCCTTGTACCAGAAGGCGCCCTGGGCGGCGTCGCCGGCGAGGGTGGGCATCTGGAGCAGCTTCAGGTCCTCGCCGGAGGCTGCGTCGAGAGCCTTGACCTGGTTGGACCAGTGCATCGCCATGGCCACCTTGCCGGTCGCCAGCATCTGCTGGTCGACCGCTTTGGCCCCGTCCTCGACGACGGCTGACGCCGACGGGCTGGCGGTGCTGTCGTACATCTTCTTCACCCAGGTGAAGTACGGGACCAGGTCGGCGGGCTCGAAGCCGAAGCCTTGCTCGGTGTAGAAGGACTTGCCGTTCTGGCGCAGCCAGAAGCCGATCAGGTCGTCGCCGGCGAGGGCTCCCGAGAGCCCGCTGAACTTGCCGCCCGATCCCTTGGTGACGGCAGCGGCCACCTCGAGCAGCCCGTCCCAGGTCCAGGTGCTGTCGTCGGGCAGGTCGACGCCGGCCTGCTTGAAGAGCTTCTCGTTGGCGAGCAGGGTGAGTGAGTTGACCCCGGCATTGATGCCCATCAACCCCTTGGGCAGCTTGCCCGCGTCCGCCGTGCCGGGAGCGAACTTCGCGGTGTCGACATTCTTCGACAGGTCGGCCAGCGCGCCACGGGCTCCGTACTCGCGGATGTAGGCCATGTCCATCTGGATGATGTCGGGGGCATCGTTGGCGGCCATCTGGGTGGCCAGTTTGTCCCAGTAGCTGGCCCAGTCGCCGACCTCCGGGGTGATGGCGACGTTCGTGTTGGCGGTCTGGTAGGCCGCGATCACGTCGGTGGTGTTCTGGTTGCGAGTGGGGTTGCCCCACCAGCCGAGCCGGAGGGCGGTCTTGCCGTCCGCCGTCGTGCCGCCGCCGGAGTTGGTTCCGCAGGCGGACAGGCCCACGGCGGCCGCGCCGAGCAGGGCGGTGCCGAGGAGTCCCCGTCGAGTAAGCATCATCGATGATCCTTCCTGTACGCCCTGGTCCGACTCGCTGCCGGGAGAGCGGTTTCCTGCTCCATTGAAAGCTTTCGATGGCCAATGTGCAAGTTGATCACCCCGAACCGTGACCAGATCGCGATGCGGTGCCGTTGCGGCGGTAGTGTCAGGTGGAAAGCACTTGCCGCCAGCTGGGCGGCCAGACTGGTTGGAGGACCGACGATGGCGGATGATCGGGCGGGGAACGGAAACCTGTGGGCGCCGGCACGCGTGGCGCTGCTGGGAGCTGGAGGCTTCGGCCGCACCCACCTTGATCGCCTGGGTCGACTTGCCGCCGAGGGGCGCGTGGAGCTCATTGCCGTTGCCGACCCGGCCGGCCCGAACGAACTGGTCCCAGCGGGGACGCCGATGTACACCGACCTCGACGCGGTGCTGTCCGCCGTCGGTCCCGGCGCCGTGGACGTTGTCATCGTCTCGACCCCGATCCACACCCACGTACCGCTGGCGGCGACGGCAATGCAGGCAGGTGCCGACGTCTACCTGGAGAAGCCGCCGGCGGCGAGCCTGGCGGGCTTCGGCGAGTTGCTCGACATCCAGGCCGCGACCGGTCGCGTCTGCCAGGTCGGTTTCCAGAGCCTCGGCTCGTACGCTCTTGACCGGATGGCCGAGATTGTCGCCAGCGGGGCGATCGGGGAAGTCCAACGGTACGAGGCTCGGGGCCTGTGGTTGCGGGACCGGAAGTACTACGGCCGGTCCCCGTGGGCCGGCCGACGGCGGGACGGCGATGTCGTCATTGCCGACGGCGTCACCACCAATCCGCTGTCACACTCGATCGCGACGGCCCTCCGCCTGGCCGGCCTGGACGAGGCGCCTGCCATCGGTGAGATCGTGACGGAGTTGTACCGCGCCCACGACATCGAGGGCGACGACACCTCGTTCATCCGCGTCGCCGCCCGGGACGACTCCCCGCCGGTCGTTGCCGGGCTGACACTGTGCGCCCCCGAGCAGCTCGACGCCCTGGTCGACGTGGTCGGTACCGACGGCCGACTGTCCTTCCACTACAGCAATGACCGGTTGGAGATCATCGGCGCGGACGGCGTGACAGCGACCGAGCAGCTGACCCGGGTCGACCTGTTCGAGAACCTCCTCGACCACCGGATCGACCCGTCGGTCGAACTGCTCAGCCCCTTGGCACGCACCAGCGGTTTCACCGCCGTGCTGCAGGCCGTGCTCGACGCTCCGGCACCCACGCCGCTGACGGAGCCGTACGTGACCTGGGTGGGCGAGGGGCCGGCCGCGCATCCGGTGCTGGACGAGATCGGTCCCTGGGTGGACGCGGCGGTGACGAGTGGCGAGGGCTACGCCGCCGCCGGCGCACCGTGGGCGACCGTTGACGCGGTGACTCGGCACACGTCGAGCTCCTGAGGCCTTGGTGCGGACCCCGGTGATGCGCCCGCCGGGGTCGAGGAGCAGACTGGGAAGGGACCTGCCCTCCATCCCCGGGAGTACGCAATGTCCGACACCTCGCTCACCGAGCGGCACGATCTCGATGACTCCGCCCTGGCCCGGATCGACGCGTGGTGGCGCGCGGCGAACTACCTCTCGGTGGGCCAGATCTATCTGCTCGACAATCCGCTGCTGCGGCAACCGCTGACCGCCGAGCACATCAAGCCGCGCCTGCTCGGGCACTGGGGCACCACGCCCGGATTGAACTTCCTCTACGCGCACCTGAATCGCGCCATCGCCGAACGTCACCAGTCGACGATCTTCGTCACCGGTCCGGGTCATGGAGGCCCGGGCCTGGTCGCGAACTCCTACCTCGAGGGCACCTATGCCGAGACGTACCCCGACATCACCAACGACGAGGAGGGGCTACGTCGGCTGTTCCGCCAGTTCTCCTTCCCCGGTGGAATTCCGAGCCATGTCGCCCCGGAGACACCGGGCTCCATCCACGAGGGCGGAGAGCTCGGCTACGCGCTGTCCCACGCGTACGGTGCTGCCTTCGACAACCCTGACCTGCTGGTCGCGGCCGTGGTGGGCGACGGGGAGGCCGAGACCGGCCCGTTGGCCACCAGCTGGCACTCGAACAAGTTCCTGCATCCGATCAATGACGGGACCGTGCTGCCGATCCTGCATCTCAACGGCTACAAGATCGCCAACCCGACGGTGCTGGCGCGCATCGACGAGGAGGAGCTGGCCGACCTGATGCGCGGCTACGGTCACACCCCGTACTTCTTCACCGGAGGATTCGACGGCGAGGACCACCGTGCGGTCCACCGTCGCTTCGCCGTCCTGCTGGACCAGGTGCTGGACCACATCGACCGGATCAGGGCCTCGGCCTCAGCCGGCAACCTTGAGCGGCCCGCCTGGCCGATGATCGTGCTGCGCACGCCGAAGGGCTGGACCTGCCCGGCCGAGATCGACGGCCAGCAGACGGAGAACTCCTGGCGCGCCCACCAGGTGCCGCTCGCCAGCGCCCGCGACACCCCCGAGCACCTCGAGGTGCTCCGAGAATGGCTGGAGTCGTACGGGGCCGAGGAACTGTTCGACGAGTCGGGCCGGCTGGATCCCGAGATCGCGGCCTTGGCGCCGGCTGGCGAGCTGCGGATGAGCGGCAACGCGCATGCCAACGGCGGTCTGCTGCTGCGTGACCTCAGACTGCCCGACTTCCGCTCCTTCGGGATCGAGGTCCCGACTCCGGGCGGCGTCGCTGGTGAGGCGACCCGGGTGCTGGGGGAGTGGCTCACCGAGGTGGTTCGCCTGAATCCCGACAACTTCCGCCTCTTCGGCCCCGACGAGGTGGCGTCGAACCGGCTGCAGGCCGTTTTCGAGACGACCGACAAGCAATGGAACGCCCAGTACCTCTCGCCGCGCGTCGACCAGCACCTGGCACGCGCCGGGCGGGTGATGGAGATGCTGTCGGAGCACCAGTGCCAAGGATGGCTGGAAGGCTATCTGCTGACCGGGCGGCACGGGCTCTTCACCAGCTACGAGGCCTTCGTCCACATCGTCGACTCGATGCTGAACCAGCATGCCAAGTGGTTGAAGGTGACGAACCACATCCCGTGGCGCCGGCCGGTGGCGAGCCTCAACTACCTGCTGTCCAGCCATGTGTGGCGGCAGGACCACAACGGTTTCTCCCACCAGGACCCGGGCTTCATCGACCACGTGGTGAACAAGAAGTCCGAGATCGTACGGGTGTACCTCCCGCCGGACGCCAACACCCTGTTGTCGACCTACGACCACTGCCTGCGGTCACGCCAGTTGATCAATGTCGTGGTGGCAGGCAAACAACCGGCGCCGCAGTTCCTGTCGATGCCCGAAGCGGTGGCTCACTGCACACGTGGGCTCGGCATCTGGGACTGGGCCGGCACCGAGGTCGAGGGGAGCGAGCCCGATGTGGTCCTCGGCTGCGCCGGTGACGTGCCGACCCTGGAGGTGTTGGCTGCGGCCGACATCCTGCGCCAGCGCATCCCGTCGCTGAGGGTACGGGTGGTGAACGTCGTGGACCTGATGCGCCTGCAGGACGAGAGGGAACATCCGCACGGCCTGTCGGACCGAGAGTTCGACACGGTGTTCACCCGCGATCGGCCGGTGATCTTCAACTACCACGGCTATCCCTGGCTGATCCATCGGCTCACGTACCGGCGCACCAATCACGCGAACCTGCACGTCCGCGGCTACAAGGAGGAGGGCACCACGACGACGCCCTTCGACATGGCGATGCTGAACGACATCGACCGCTTCCATCTCGTCACCGATGTGATCGACCGGGTGCCGGGTCTGGGCGCGCGGCACGCCGGGTTGCGCCAGGAGATGGTTGACCGCCGGCTCCGGGCCCGGCAGTGGACCCGGGACCACGGCGAGGACATTCCGGAGGTGGCTGACTGGGTGTGGCCGGGGGTCGACGGTCGGTCGGTCCCCGGCCTCAGTCACGACACCGGGGCCGACAACGACTGACCCGCCGGCCCGCATGGTCGGTGCCGGCTCAGCGGGACAGGTCGACCCCGAAACCGAGGTCACGAACCCGTACCGGCAGTCCGGTACGCAACGACTCGTTGCCCGCCATCCCGATGCCGGTGGAGCGCAACCCGTCCAACCAGTCCGAGGGCCGGCCGAGCGGATCCTCCGACGGTCCACGGAACAGATCGGCCAGCAACAGCGCGTCGCCGCCGCCGTGCCCGCCGCTGCCCTCAGCGATGGTGACCTCCTCGGCCACGCCCCAGTGGTTCTGGACCGTCAGGTGGTGACCGGGGCGGCGGGTGCCGGAGGCCTCCCGCTCGGCAACCAGACTCGGGTCGAGATTGGCGTTGCCGTCGGCGTCCAGGATCACCGCCGGGCGCTCCACCACGTCGAGCTCGGCACGGCCCTTGGTGCCATTGATCGACACCCGGTATCCCTCCCACGGGTTGTGGGCGACGAGGGAGTAGCTGAGCACAGGTCCGCCCTCGTAGTCGACCACGACGGCAAGGGTGTCCTCGGCGGTGATGCCGTCGTCGAAGACGTCCTTGTCACGCAGGTATCCGTCGTGCTGCTCGTTGTCGAGGTACAGCTCCTTGAGTCGCTGGTCCGAGCGCAGGTCCAGCTCGAACGGCGTACGGTCCGGGTTGTCGTGGGTGCCACGTGGGTTGGGGTGGGCGAACCCGTACTTCTCCGCGTTCGCCGCGCCGTAGAACTTGGTCCCG